>Ga0315915_1002220_pt1 | contig 24332 bp, 9 predicted proteins | sample MpolbnodulesMG_FD_207738 | JGI IMG/M metagenome (GOLD analysis project Ga0315915, IMG submission 207738) | Medicago polymorpha root nodule microbial communities from Los Angeles, California, United States - branched nodules | ecosystem: Host-associated > Plants > Roots > Nodule | place: USA...
ATCTCTTTTGAGATTCCATATTCTACCAACACCCACCACCATACAAAGTGTAACTAGATCTCAAGTCTATTGGGCTTAATAGTTTGAGATAGAACTTTTCTTGTGTGATCAAGAATCGTAGAAGCCTGCTGAAGTTGATAACACAGATTGTAATCAGACTGATCTGGTGTGATCAACATATTATAGTATTATTCAGAAGTTTCTGATAGCAGGATACTATAGTGAATAATCTCACACATAGTGTGGGGACTGGACGTAGCTGGTTAGGCGAACCAGGATAAATCTATTGTGTTCTCTCTCTTCTCTCATCTCTTAATTTCTTGCCGTCACATATAACCAATAACTAACTATATTAATTTTCCAGAGTGCTCTGGTCCTTAAACTAAAATTAAATAATTAACTTACTACTTAATAATTATCCAAAACTTTCTGGTCCTATTTATTAACTAACTATTTTATTCTTAATATTTCCAGAGTTCTCTGGTCCTTTATCGCTTTATTTATTTCAGTTATATATATATATATATCCAAAGTTTTATGGTCCTTTACTGCTTTATTTATTTTCAGTTATATTTTCAGAGTTTTCTGGTCCTTTACTGCTTTATTTATTTCAGTCCTTTATTCCAGAACTTTCTAGTCCTTTTATTTATTTCATTATCCAGAGTTCTCTGGTCCTAAATATTATAATATTATATTATAACTTACTTATCACTAACTAAGAATTTTCTTGAGCATATATATACTTATTTAAGTTTCAGGAATAATTTTTAAAAAATGGTCACAATTCAAACCCCCCTTTCTTGTGACGTTTATTGCTACTTCAAAGACGATGTAACAAATTGAATTGTTTTATTTTTATTTTTTTAAGGAGCAAATTGAATGATTTAGATTGAACATTAATGTAAAATTATTTTACGCACGTATTATATATATATATATATATCCTTTAATCTTAATATTATGAGTTTAATGGAAGTGCACCAATAAAAATAAATCATATTGTCATTGTCAAGTAAATATATTTGTAACCTCTTTTTAAAAATAATCGTCAAATTCTCAATTTCTATTAGACCTCAATGTAAAATTAGTTTATACCAAGGGTGCATCATTTTCTCATTTTTTATTAAACGTTGGATTTACACCAATAGTTTATCTCAATTAAACCCACGTTACATTGTCACTATTATGTACGTGAGGTATATAGTTCAAGTCACAAATTTCAATAATGTTAGGCCGAACTCCTCCAAAAATAATAATGTTAGGCCAAATATTTTCGCTAGTATTGGAACTTCAGACATTATATTTATTCTTGTCACTCCTATAATTTTAGAGACTAATATAAATTGTATTAGATTAACTAATTGATTTGATTTGATAAGGATTAACATATGTCATATTGAGTGTTACTGATATTCTTCATTTTCATCCTGTAACAACAAATTATATTTATATTATGATCATTTTTTTAAAAACAATCATCATATTCTCCATTCTTATTCCACGTCAAGGTAAAATTAGTTCATATTAACGATACATGTAATCAGGGTTGGAAATGAGTCGAGTCGAATTCGTCTAAGCTTGATTCGACTCGATTAGACTTGATTCAACTCAAAACTCGACTCGAGTTTGATACGAACCTTTTTTAAAGTTTAAGTTCAGCTCGTTTAAAGTTCAGAAACAACTCAATTCAGCTTATTAAATTTAACTCGTTTACTCATAATGCATGTGAACTTTGAATAATTGTACTAATAATTATAGTTTCATGTATTTTGAACTCTCTCGTTTTTTTCTTTAGCACCTTAAGCACATAATAAACTAAAACAAATATTCAACTATTCATATTATATTTTATAAATCTTTAGGTCTAACTCAACTCAACTCAACTGACAATATCAACGTTAATAAAACGTAAAACTATGTATCTTCATCTAAGTTTGTATGTGTAACCTCTCAATTATGTTTAGCAGTGTGGCTAAGTTTTATGTGGGAATGGTCACTATTTCTTCGTCAAGTAGCCTAGTGGCTTCACACAATTAAATGTGGAGAAGTGAGTGTCTTGGGTTTGAACCCTCAACCCTTACATATAACATGAAATATCCTTATCAACTGAGTTAAACTCACGGGAATAGTTGTCATTCTAATTCTATTAACAAAAAAGTAAAGATTAAAGTAGAATATTAATTAACTAATTAACCGTTAACTAATTGATCTAGATTTGATAATGATTGACAGATGTCAATTGAGTGTTACTTATGGCAAAGCAAAGAGTGAAATAAAAGCATATGATTTGTTAATTGATTGATTGATTTCTCATTTCTCAATTTCCTTCTCCTTCGCGGGTCCTATCACAAAATCGTTTTTTTCTCTCCACCCCAATTTTCTCACTTTCCTACAATTCTCTTCTCTCTTTCCTTCTTTCACAAAAAACAACAAAAAAAATGAGATTTTTTTTCAATCTTAACCCATAAGGTACGTAAATTGCTTCAATTTGATTTGTTATATGAATCTTCCATTCAATTTGTTGTTATTCAATCATCGTTAATTCCAATGTGTTGTTTTTCCTTGTTGGGTCAGTGTGATCTTCCAACTGTTTGATAAAATTCCTCAATCAAAGTTTCAACTTTCAACATGTCTAGTTTTGTGGGTGTTCTTGTTTCTGATCAATGGCTTCAGAGCCAGTTCACTCAAGTCGAATTAAGAACTCTCAAATCAAAAGTAAGTTTTTTTTTTTTTTTTTATGATTTTAATTTGATCCTTTTGTTTTCTTGATCATTGATGAGGATTTCGATGAATTTGAATGATGATGGAATGTGTTTGTTTTGTGATACTTGTAGTATGTTTCTGAAAGAACTCAATCGGGTCGTGTTATTGTGGGAAATTTGCCTCCCATTTTCAAGAAATTGAAGGCTTTTTCGGAGTTTTTTACAGAGGATGAGATTAAGGCTGTATTGGAAGAGTCATATCAGAATCTGGATGATGAAATTGATTTTGAGTCCTTCCTTAGGGTGAGCCCTTTTTTTGTTCTTTGTTGCCCTTTTTTCGTTTTCGCGTTTTCTATATAATTATTCTGTTAGAATACGCATGTTTCCTGATTTCGTAGAAGAAATAGTACGATAATGGAGATATTGCACTCATCTCCCTGATGTATGCTTAAATGACACATGGTCATATACTCCTTTGATTTAGGAAAAGACATTGATCATGTATCTCCTCAATTACCCGAATCTCCCCCTATGTTATGTAAAAATAGCGGGTGTGTATTTGCTTCATTTAAGCAAAACTAAGGTGAGGTGTGTGCAGTTTTTCCAACAAATAAGAGTTGTTAATGTTCATTTGACAAATAGAAGGGGTGTGGGTGTTATTTAGGCATTCCTCGTAGTAGATAAGTGCAATTTCCACGAGAACATACAAGAATGTCATTGATGTTCAATTTGCTTCTAGAGTCTTGACATATATATTTGAAATTATACTTTGTTTTTTGATTCAAATGTCTGTGTGGGAATGTGTATTCAGTTTATTTGCAAGTAACTTTATAGGTATTATCTATACTGAACCTGGTAGCTTATTTATTGACATTGAGTGGTAGGCACATTTAAACTTGCAAACTCGAGCTGCAGCAAAAGGTGGCGGTTCAAAAAGTTCTTCATTTTTGAAGGCAGCCACGACTACCGTTCATCATGCAATTAATGAATCTGAGAAGGCTTCTTATGTCGCACACATTAACAGTTACTTGGCTGAAGATAAATTCATGAAGCAGTTTCTTCCAATTGATCCGTCTACAAATGCATTGTTTGATCTTGCTAAAGATGGAGTCCTGCTTTGGTAAATGATCAGCGCCAAACATAAGATCAATTTTATTTTTTATAAAAAAAGATTAAAATTTTATCTGTCTAATTTTATTGTTTATTTAACTGCTGCAGCAAGCTTATTAATGTCGCTGTTCCTGGGACAATAGATGAGCGAGCCATTAACACAAAACGGGATCTTAATCCATGGGAGAGGAATGAAAACCACACCCTTGGCCTCAATTCAGCAAAGGCTATTGGGTGCACAGTGGTTAATATTGGTACACAGGATATGGTTGAAGGAAGAGTAGGTTCAATCTTCTTTTTTGCGATTTTGATCGTCTGAATTTTGACAGACTTAAACTCTTTAGTTTTGACAAGTTTCTTGTTTGTTTATTTGTAGCCTTATTTGGTACTTGGTCTGATTTCACAAATAATCAAGGTACAACTGAAACCTACTCCATTTTCACTTGCATAAGATGAGGGATTGACGGTTAATACCATTCTGATTTCTATTATTCATTGGAAAGACTTCTTAACTTATGGTTTCTTGTGTTTGTCTGTCTTTTCATTCTGTGGCAACATTAGATTCAATTGTTAGCTGATCTCAATCTGAAGAAAACTCCTCAACTTTTGGAATTAGTGGAAGATGATAAGGTGATATTGGATAATAGTGTTCCTTTTATATGTAATTTACAAGTTCTGTGATATTCTTTCGTTTTCATTTGTCAGAACAGCATTAAATTAAACCTCTTCATTACCTTATGACAAAATGGCAGGATGTGGAGGAGCTTATCAGTTTACCACCTGACAAGGTTTTATTGAAATGGATGAATTTCCACTTGAAGAAAGCTGGTTATGAGAAACAAGTTACAAATTTCTCATCTGATGTAAAGGTGAGGGAAATGCTATTTCTTATTGTATGTTTACTTACTCTAATCAAAGTTGTTAGAAATGATAAAAATAAGTAGTTACAGTATCATGTAAATATATAATACAGGGTAGCGTTAAATACTAAGTATTATCATGATGTGTGTGCATATATAATATAACATAGCTCCGGTGTGTGTAGAATACACAAATTCCGTCGTCACTTGCTTTCTTAACATGGTGTCAGAGCTACTTATTTTCATCATTTCTAAGACTTATAGTACTTCAGGATTTGGCTCCTCTAGTGCGATGAACTGTAGAATGAAATTGAGGAGGTATAACAATTAATGAACTAGTATCGTAGTACTCCTTATGAGCCACTGTTGTTCTGATTTACTAAATCAGTGAAGAAACTGTGGCCCTTTTTATGTTCTTCTGTCCTTGACAGTGTTCAGTGGTTTTCTATGAAAAAATTCACCGTATTGTTGTCCTGTAACATGCTGATTACTGAATCATTGTGTAGAACATTTTCCTCACATAGCAGACATTCGATAGATGTAAACCGATACAACATGGTTCTAAATTGTGCGGGTCTATTTTATCTTTGAATACTTGATTTTTGCAGGATGGAGAGGCGTATGCGTACTTGCTTAATGCTCTTGCTCCAGAAACTGCAGGCCCATCTGCCTTGACCATAAGTGATCCGACAGAAAGAGCAAATATGGTTCTTGAGCAGGCAGAGAGATTAGATTGCAAGAGATACCTCACTCCAAAGGACATAGTTGAAGGGTCACCTAACCTTAATCTTGCATTTGTTGCTCAAATTTTCCAGCATAGGTATGGTTACTTTTAGGAGGTTGCAATTGTGCTAATCACTTTGTTGCAAATTTATAAATTAAGAATATTTTGGGGCATGCTTCCAAGAACCTGCTACTTTTCCTTTGCCTTCTTTTATTGGGAAAAGGTTAGCTCCTCAATTTTTTTTTTAATGGCCTTTTGAGTATGTTTTTTTGGATGAAGGGCTTCTTAGTATCAGGTTCATTATATCTTATGAGTATAGAACGGTTCAGATTTCTTTCTTTTGATTGTTTCCACTAGACTAGAACTTTCCCTTTTGGAAAAATAGAGGATGGGGTAGTTGATGGCATACATATCACATAATGGGTCACCCTTGTTGATTCATTTCATTTACTGGGAACAAGTATCTAGGAGTAGTGCAGTTATAGAGTTAGGAAATGTATAGAGGATGGATCTTTAGCTGATGGAGATTGTGGCTTTCATGTGTGTAGGAATGGGCTTACAGTTGACACGAATAAAATGTCCTTTGCTGAGATGATGACTGATGATGCACAGACATCTCGGGAAGAAAGATGCTTCAGACTCTGGATTAACAGTCTCGGAATTGCTACTTATGTCAATAATGTTTTCGAGGATGTCAGAAATGGGTAGCTTTTCCTTTCATGTTCACATTTGTCCTGTACTTCTGCCTTTTAATTTTTTCATTGAACTAACTACTGGTTATGGATTTCCTTATTTCCTTTTTCACAGATGGGTTCTATTAGAAGTTCTTGATAAGGTTTCACCTGGATCTGTCAATTGGAAGCAGGCGACAAAGCCTCCTATAAAGATGCCATTTCGGAAAGTTGAGAATTGCAACCAAGTTATAAAAATTGGGAAGGACCTAAGCTTTTCCTTAGTAAACGTTGCTGGTAACGATATTGTTCAAGGGAATAAGAAGCTCTTACTAGGTAAGTTTCTATGATTTTCAGATTTATGATAAATCGATATTGTTGGTGAAGTCGATATGTTTGTGTGATTGTTGGCTGGCCGGTGCTTTGTTTTATACTGCTACTATTTCTTTCTAAATCAATATTATTACTGAAGATAACCAATAGGCCAGATATGTTCTTGCTATTTCATACGAGGAACATTCATAATTGTTTGCAGAACTATATATTAGACCTTATTTCCATGGTGAGTGTTGATGTAGAAAATCTGATTTTCTGCTAAAAAGAATATCGTAAATTTTAATTTCATTTATCTAGATGATAGATTGACAATTCAATATTATATTTCAAATTGAAACACCGCATGGAAACCAACTCGAAACTGCAATTTTATTAAGACAGTTTAAATGAGAAGTTACAGAAAAGTAGGAACTGTGTGTCTGTATTAGGCGACTCTTGATGGATTTGAGATGACAATTTCCTTCCCCTTTTTTAGTTCTAAGTTATAGTGAAAGTTAAAAAAAAGTCTTTCTAGGAAATGTTAAAATGAGAGATCCTTTCTTCTGTAACATTATAGATGGGATGTTATGACGAAGTTCTGTTGATTGGTCATTAGCTTGTTCAGAGCTGTCTCATTAAATTTTGAAACTGATGGGAACTAGAAATATTATAACCGAAGAATGGATCAATAGCCTATTTGAGAGGTAAGATTTACTCACAGACTAAGTTTTGGCAACCTCCCTGCCTTAAGGCCTCACAAAAACTTACTAATGACTAGCTACCCTATTCTATACCTTTCTCTCTCTTTATCATCGTTTTTAACCGTTTCCCCCTCCTTGCCCGCACAGGCAAGGCTGTTACAGCACAACTCCCGTTTCTTCCCCCTTCCCCTGTTTCCCATGTGTTATCTAGCATAGGAGGGTCTAACAGGAACATTCATCTCTGTTTGTCCAACAGCTTTTTTGTGGCAGCTTATGAGATTTACCATGCTTCAACTTCTGAGAAACTTGAGATCACACTCCCAAGGTAAAGAGATTACTGATGCTGATATACTAAACTGGGCGAACAACAAAGTGAAGAAAGCCGGAAGAACATCTGAAATGGAGAGTTTCAAGGTAATAAAGCAGAAAATAACCAGTTCTGAGTATATTGATATTGACATGTATGCATATTATCTTAAGGTGGCTCCAAAACAGTTTATATTATGAATTCACTGTTGAGAATAATATGTATGCATTTGCATATATCATATTTGGTACTCTTAATTTTACATTTATACAAAACAATTATCAGTCTTAGATATGTGCTCTCATATTAAATGACAAGCATTTGATATCTGTTGATAGTAAAAATTAATATTGTTAAAGCTTTAGAATAAAGAAAAGGACTATTCAATGTTTAACAAAGGGGCAGTGTGCACAGTGGTTGCTTTGATGTTTGGACTCCAACACATTTTTTTTTATCAGGATAAGAATCTTTCCAACGGAATTTTCTTCCTTGAGCTTTTGAGTGCCGTGGAGCCAAGGGTGGTCAACTGGAGTTTAGTTACTAAAGGGGAGACTGGTATGTTAACTTTGCCACACCTTCAAGAAATTGAAGCTGACTTGATCAAGCATTTAATTTAACATTGATGTGATGTGATGTGATAGTGAATATGTTATCTTACTAACAATAACTGAAATGTTAGATGTAATCTGTTGTACAAATTACAGATGATGACAAGAAGTTGAATTCAACATATATAATCAGTGTTGCCAGAAAACTTGGATGTTCCATTTTCCTGTTACCTGAGGACATAATCGAGGTAAGGCTGTCAATATTAAATTTAATTTTAATAGTAATTTTGCTAGTGCTCCATGAAAAATCAACTTCATGGTTTTGTTAAGTTTGGTGAATGCTATAAAATCAACTTCAATGGTTTGTTCAGATAGAATGTATTAAGTCTTACCTAGGTTATACCATACTTTATTGGGCTGAGAAATTTTATTTTTGTGGCTCAAGCTTATTTTGCATTTAACCTTGACAGGTCAACCAGAAGATGATACTCACTTTATCTGCTAGCATCATGTACTGGAGCCTGCTAAATTCTGAAGAAAACAGCACCCCAGAAACATCACCTGTAGCTTCAGCAGATGGCGAACATGAAACAGATTTAGTCAACGAGGTATCCGATTTAGCTATTGATGATAATGCTGCAGAAAATGCCAGCTCTCCTTAAGCTGGCAGTGTGAATCTCTGTCGACATTAAAGGATGTCTGTCAAAAGGTTGAAGCAAACCACAAAATGAGGGAGAAAAATTCATTTTTGTTTATAGAATAGAAAGACGAAGCCGGCCTCTTGGTGCTCGGCGCAAAAGAAAGAGCTTATATTTTTTTTTATGAAGAACCACAGATAATAGAAGGATCTTGTAAAATTTCTTTTAGAATTTTTTTGTACTTTAGGTATATTCTTTGACGAAAATCGTATGCATTTTATTCCCAATAATAAGAAAAGGGAGGAGGCATCAGTTTATATTGACCTGATAGCCAAGATTACTCCTAATTCGTGCTTGCACTCCATTTTGGAGTGTGGTTTTTCTAGTTCAGGTCTGGAATTCAAGTATAAGGCAGATAGTTGGGGACAATGCATTTCAATTTCTCTGTTTTCCTTCAGATGCGAAAATATTCTTGGTTTCTTTTCTTAACTTGGTTCTGAATATTGCTAACAGAATTTTGAAATTGAACTGGTTTGAAACTGAAACAGAACATGTGTATTGTGTACACAACTCATGCTTATGTTTCATCATTAAAATGATCTTTGTTCATGTAAATAAAATTGTTCCTTGTAGATTCTATGTAAGTTGTGACCTAGTAACTGTGCAGACTTTAATTGGCCATGACTACAGTGCACAAGTACCGAGAGTATTGCATCGTACAACACCATTTATCATATTAGGTCAAAAAGGTCCACCAATCTTAATGGTAAATCATCCAAACTAGATCTACTCTCTTGTCTCCCACCCTCTTCAAACCCACCTCTTCTGACTCTTGTCAACTACACCACCTTCATGTGAATCAAATTAAGCAACTTTTTTTTTTTTTTTTACCTTTTTTTTATACTTGTTTTACATTCGTCTTGCTTTGTGGTATGATTAATTTTCAGGGCAAGAGAAGAGTGAGTGGGTGATTCACCGCTCAACGGTCCTTTCTCTGCCATCTAACTATCCGATGAATACCCCTAACTCTGCTGTGGGACTACGAGTAACCTTTGTTCCTTCAAACTCTTCATATATGACATTTTTTGGCGGTGTTGAGTGCCCGTCTACAGATTTATGAAGCTTCCCGTGCCAAGATTAAATCCATTTGAGGGACTCGTATTTGTTTATAAATGGAAAAATTATTTAATAAACACACAAGAGAGCACGAGCAGGGAGGAAAGATTGGGTGCGTTTGATTTGTAAATGGTTGAATACTGGATAAAAAACACTAAACAAGTGACTGAGTCACATGACAACCTTTTGTCTTGCACTGTGTTTGACGATTGATGCACAGGACAAACAGTATTGAACGGTACCTTGTTTGATATGCTAATGCGCATTTCAAAATAATGCAAAATTTACTTTAATATTCTTTGTAACTTGCAAAATGTTTGATTTTTCACTATGTAAAACACAACAAAATTTTAAAACTTTTTTTTTTCTTTTGAAAGAAAAAACTTTTATATTATGTCATTTTTTTTCGATATTATCAAATACACAATGAATATATTTAAACAATTTAAATTTGATAAAAATTCACACACTTATATATATTAAACTCAACTACATCGTATTATATAGCCCTTAACACAAAAAAAAAAGAAAAAGTGACATCCTAATTATCATATATAACACACACGTAAAGCATGGAAGGAAAAAAAGAAAACTGAAAAAAGACAAGAAAACTGATTCATAATGAATGGAATAAGAATGGGATAAAAAAGTATTTTCCATAGTTGTCCAGCCATCGACTTATATTTTGTGTTGTCCTTCATTGCTTTTCTAAATCAAACGCAGGACAAATATATTTGTTCTGTCATATGCTTCATTTTTTAACAAATCAAATGCACCAATTGTATGCACTTTTTCCCAATAATAAGAAAAGGGAGGAAGCCATCAGTTTTATTTTTTGTCTGATAGCCAAGATTACTCCTAATGTGTGCTTAATCAAGATTTACAAATCATTATAAAATTGTCGTCTTTTTTGAGTTTCAAAAATATTAACGCATCAATTTAGTTCTTCTTAAACTATCACTATTTTTCATATTTAATCCTTAAACAATAAGTATATGAAATAAGTAGCTCTCGTAATATATGAAATCCCTCAAGTACGGCCCAAAAGTATATGAATTTCATCAATTTAGCAGCTAACTTCTTAATATTAAAGAGTAAATTGACAGATTTTATATGCTTTAAGAACTACTCATTCTACTAATAAAGTTTATGGACTAAATTTTAGAGAGAATGATAGTTTACCAACTAAATCGATGATATATTCATTTATACACATACTCATTGATAAATGCAGGTTGTGTCCTTTTTAGTTCAAGACTGAATGCCACGTCTATTTGGGTGAATTTCATATTGTATAACTGTTTTGGTAGGAAAAAATATTAACTAGCACAAATACATTTATATCGATTATTTAGGTGCTTGTTGCAACACAATATTGATGAGAACAAATACATTGGAAATCTAGCGTAAACATAGTTATAATGACTTTGTTGAGGGAGTATTGTATTGATGAGAATGAATATTATTACAAAAAGAAAGTTTGTTACAATGTGACACTTTAAGTCTATTTATAAGTGCTAACTAACTAGTAACTAACTAATAATTAGATGACTAACATATATTTTCAACAGTCCCCCGCAAGTTGAAAGATGTTCAAAACACTTTCAATTTGGGATGAACAATACAAAACTACATCAAACAAATGAAAAATAAACAAGGAGATATGCTGAAAATAGATCAGTTGAAAATAGAGTCAACAAGCAAATGCTTATTCAACAAGAAAAAACCACAACTCAAAGTTTAACTGCTTGGAGGAAGAAACAACAAATCAACGTTTAACCATCATCCAGTAGAAACAATCATCAACATCAAATAAGGCACAACGCTTAACCACCAAGCAAAAACTATATGTCAAGTTTAACCACTTGATAGAAGCACAACATCAACGCTTAACCATCTATGATAGAAGCACAACAACAAAGCTTAACCATTATGGACAGATGCTCACAACAAGCCAATAAAGCTAATCATCATCAAATCAACAAAAGAGTCAAAGCACCAAAATAGTGTGAACTAACATAAGCTTCATTAAATTCACTAAAGCTAAGAATACTTAATCACAACATGATCTTGCATAGTACGAAGTGATATATCTCATAAAACATATGTCACTGTTGAACAAACTAGCCACATGCCACCTTCTATAACTCACAACGTTGAACACCAAAGCAAAAACCAATTCCCATGCTTCTAACAATCACACAATGACAATAAGGTTGATGAACATATCCATAAACCATAAGACAAAAGCACTAAAAACATCACATGGTTGTTTAATTGCAGTAAGGATGCAGATTTCAATATGAGGCAAATAGAACATGAATAACCAAAACATTGCTAGGTAGATGTGGAGATGCACTCCATGATTCCAAAGTTCCAATAGTAAAATATGAATCACACAAATCCAAATCAAGAGAAAACAAATCTCAACACGAGAAAACATCCCAAAACAGAAATGAGGAAAGCTTCATAGATTTCAAAACATGAATAAATTTGGATTGGAGTCTTGTATTTACATAACATGTTAAGAACTCCAAAATCGAAAACCATCAATATAATCATATAATACCGTCTCCAAATAGCAAAATCAGAAAGCCACAAACAAATCGTCCTCATATATCAATCAATTCCATGAGCAAGGTCTGATCACCCTGTTTGTTGCTTTTCTCCTTTTTCTCTTCTCCACCTATATTAGTCATACCACACAATATAATTTTAGGGTAAAAGGAAACCTAACTGAAAATCAATTTGTAAGATAGGTTGATAGAATTAGTGAATTGATTATACACAGCACCATACACAATTCAAACATTCATGAATTAAATCACTAAGAGAATTTCAAGAATTAAGAGTTGACTATAGTTTTTACTTTATTTTCACCATCATAAAAAATAATCATTACCAAAGAACGCTTTAAATCCTTTGGCTCTTCTCCTCTTTTAATTCGTTAATATATGTCTTTCGCAAAGATAAGTTAGATATCAGTTAAAAAAGAGTATTCTAGATGTATTATGTATACACTATGACTAAGAAATTAACAATGAGATGCATAATTACAACCATGTGTTTTTTGAATGCTGTGATAGTTGGTTTCATGGGATCCGACTCGTAATAATTCATTGGTAGAGCTTGTTGAATAATTGAATTAGATCTACCCTCTTCTGGATCCACCAACTTGTTGATAGTTATGATCTGCTTTATTTACGTAATATTCGATTATTCAACAAGCTCTACCAATGAATTGTTATAAGTCGGATCACATGAAACCAACTATCACAGCATTCAAAAAACAAATGGATGTAAGTATGCATCTCTCATTGTTAATTTCTTTGTCATGGTGTATACAACTAGAATACTTTTTTTAACTACTATTTAACTTATCTTCTGACAAATATATATTAACGCATTAAAAGAGTTGGAAGAGCCAAAGGATTTGAAGCATTCATTGACAATGTTTATTTTTTATGATGATGAAAATAAAGTAAAAACTATAGCCAGCTCTTAATTCCTAAAAATTCTCTTAGTGGTTTAATTCTTGAATGTTTGAATTGTATATGGTGCTATGTAATAAAAATTGATTTGAAGAAAAGGTATGTGAGTTTTTGTTATTGTTTAGAGTTTACTGTTGATTGATTTTGAGGAATCGGAAGTAGGGATTGTCATTTGTAGATACAATTTTTGTTTGACAAGAATCTAGAATCAATGTATGTTGGTGTTAATGTTGGATTGTTTGCAAGTATGAAAAATAAAAAAGTTCAAAAGAAAGTATATCATAAACTATATCAAAATTTGATAGGATCGTACAAAACAAACATAAATATTCTATATTAGGATTAAAAATGATCTACCTCCAATATCGGATCATTGCATGTTATCGTTGTCGTCCATTGCAAAGTAAAGCTCTTCAAAACCCTAAATAAATTTCACCTAAGAATCAAATAAATTAAATTTGATTACTTTGATTGTTAGAAGATCTAAAAGCTAGGCAAATAGTAAATCTATAAAAATGAACACTGAGAAACATGCCAGAAAAATTAAATCAGGAAGGGTCTCTTAACCTTTATTATCAAAAGTCATTGGCGCGGCCAAAATAGCTCCATCACACCCAACTGTGTTGGTGCGATGTGGAAGTGGAAATAGTTTGATGTAGATGATTTGGAATTTGTTATGTGGTGTCAACTCTAGCGAAAGCGGCAACTACAACCTTCTCGTTCAAAAAACGAGAAGAAAAAAGAGAGAGGAGTATGAGATGAATAAAAGAAGCAAAGATAAGATCGATAGAAGAAATGGTGCAAATAGAGAAATAATGGATGAGATAAGGATCGACAGAAGAAAGGATGCAAAGAGAAAGAAGAGAACAATGGAATGGAGAAAGATGAAGAGATGTGTTGCGGCGGCAGTGTATTTATTTAGGGTTACTAAAATAACATAGGCTATTTGGGCTTAATGTATGGGCTTAGGCTATTTGGAAAGGAAAAAAAGTGAGTTGAATAATGTATAGCAAGTACTAACTTTGGTAAAAAAAAAAAAAAAAATAGTAACTTAACAAAATACAAAATAACATGTGGACCTCTAAAGTTAATATTGGATCATTTTTTTTGCTATCATTTGCTTTTTTAACTATATTTTATGTTTTTGTAATATAAAATTAGTTAACTTTGCATTAATACATATGCTCTTAACACCCTCAAATATTGTTAAAGAAAATTTACTGTAACAAATTGAATCTTTGACAATAATGTTTTTTACCTAATGGATAGTAGTTTATACGAGTGTTGTTGACTTCAGTTAGTTAAGCTATGTCTCGAAAGTGTTTTCCAAATGAAATTCGAAATTCATATGTGGTTGTCCCTATAATTCATTGTACGTGTATTTTTTTGTTTGGTTTAAATGTAAACTTTTATATTTTACAAAAGATTTAAATATAAATTTAATAAATCGATATATTTTTCCAATATCATTTACTCAAAGTGATTTTTATAAACGTGGGTATCAACAGGGACAAATCTTTTTGAAATGATCGGGTAGCTTTGGCTACCCCAAAATTATTTATACTTGGTCCCCTCGTAAAAGTTTCTCTAGCCTCGCCGCTAGCTATCAAGGCCATACTTAATATGTTATGTAAAATTTATTCACAATGAGTTATGTTTGTAATCTAATAAGGGCTCGAGTTTAATACAAATTATGGGTTTTAGTGGTATAATCCGAAAATCTTCAAAAAACAATTTGAATTATATAATTCGAATGGAAGTGACTTTAAAACTGAGTAGAGTGCATAAGAAGAGAGTAGGGTGTAAAAAGAAATTGTCTAAACCTTATGAAGAAATTCTCTCTTAAATTGGGCAGTAGGGGGTGGCATTTCCTTACATTCTATATTGGCACATATATGCTTAACCATTAATGAATTCTATAACGTGATTATAGAACAATTAGTAATTATCCCTATAGTAAAACTTGTAAACAAAGAGTATGTGACTTGGCGGCAATAGCATGTCACAATGTTATTCCCACCAACCCCACGAATCACATGAACAAATCCAGGTTCACAACAAATCTATGAACAAAGAGTGTGTGAATAACTTTAGAAACTTGCTTAGAAACTAACTACCACTATGTTACAACTCCTAGTTTACTCTTTGGGAGATTCTTATTTACCTTTCAACAAAAGCTATATAGAGTTACCTATAATGAGTTGTCACCAATCAAATTCATTGATTTCTCTTTCAATATTTATGTTATAGATAGTAAAAGGCAAATAAATAATTTTAAATGATTCAATTGAGTATAGATGACTCTACCCACCATTTTGTTAAAAGATGATATAATTGTTGCCTTAATATTTTACTCACACTTTGTTGGTATTAGCTGCTTTTCTCTAAGAGAAATGATATTTGTACAACCATTTTCTTACAACTTTTGGGACAACCCTTTCTTTCATACATTCATTATGTTTTTATTTTCTCTCTCTTGCTTTGGTTTTCGTGTCAAGATATACATTTCTTTCTATATTCTTGGTTGTCCCATAAGTTGTAGAAAAAGTGGTTGTTCAAATAACACACCTCTTTCTCTAACTATCAAAATAGAACTATTGAATACACATCAGACATAATGCTCATCAAGACATCATATCATCACCCTAGGATTAATTTGGAGTAATAGTAATTTTGGTTGCGTAACGAGCAGTGACAATAGTTCCTAAATCTAACGACATTTTAAAATAGTCATTGGTTGTTCACTTCGTTAGTCAACATAGTATTTGCGTTAAAATATTCCGATAATAATGTCATATGAGTACATCAATATACTTACTGTTATATCAATCATTATAAATACTTACTTATTGTCAAATCAGTCCATGTAAGAAAAGAATTATTGTGAACATTGAGGAACTAATTTAACGTTAGAGACTATTTTGACTAACGAATTGAACAATGAAGAACCATTTTAAAATTTTGATACATTAAAGGACTATTGTAACTAGGGGTGTTCAAAACCGAACCAACCCAATAGGAAAACCGCAAACCGAACCAATCCGAAACCGCAAAAAACTGCATTTGGTTCGGATGTAATCAGATCATTTTCTTGCTCAACCGCATGGTTTGGTTTGGTTTGCGGTTTTCATTTTACCAACCAAACCAAACCAAACCGCAACATAAAAAAAATGTTAATTAAACATATCTCACCTAGACCAATACTCATAAAAACTCAATGAAAACTTTTATAAAATGACATATTTTTTCTCTTGTTAGATTCCTTCTTTGCGTTTTATTTAAAAAAACGTATTTATGTGCTACTTGAAATTTTAGAGAATGATAAAATCTTACTCTTTTGCATTTTTTACAAAATAGAATTACATTGTGTCCATGTTTTTAACTTCGACTATGTTGTTGGAAACCTTGTAAAATGAAAATGAAATTGTAATATTTGATGAAACTTAAAACATTGCTGAAAAATATGTTGCGTTTCAGCTTTTTAACTTGATTTTAATGTTGGAAACAAAATATTGTATCGTCTCAAAAAACCGCACCAACCGATCCAACCCAAACTGCATTGGTTTGGTTTGGTTTGGATTTTATTTTTAAAGTCAACCGAACTAAACCAAACCGCATGCTTTTTTATCTTGCGGTTTGGATGACTTTTACCCTCAAAACCGAACCAAACCGCACCACGAATACCCCCTAATTGTAACTACTTGGAGCTAAAATAACTATTAACCCATTAAAAAAACTATTGAATGTTGCCCATGCTTTTGTTGGCATACCCATGAGCCATTAAAAAACTATCTCGTTCATTTTCTTCTCCCAAATTTTGGAAATAGTAACGTCATAGTGTTACCTCTTTTTATATCATATATTTGACTTTTGATAATTAAAGAAATGTAATATTAAAAAAATTATCAACTTATAAATTGTGTTACTAAAATATTTTTTTGAATCAAAAACATATCTCTTGTTTGAAAACCAAATACTTGCATAACTATATAAACACGTGAAGTCTTATTCTTAATTTATTTTCATTCAAAAATAAAATTTCCATTTTATTTTTATATAATTAATTTATTGTAAACTTTTTTTTTAGGGAGTTAACATCTACTTATGTGTTAATTAGTTTAAAAATATATCATATTATTTCTAGTGTTAATGAGTTTTAAAATATATCATTATTTCTAAATCTCTTAAGATTTAGCCAATAGTATTTTTTATCTCCCTCTCTAGCAAAGAAGCCCAATTCACATTTTGACCGGAGCATCTTCCACGTAAAAACTTCCAAAAACACGTTGAAACATTTCGGATTTTAAAATTCGATAATGCGCACAGAAAATTTATAAGACGGGAAAAGTAACAAATTTTTTATTTTGGACGAACTAAGTATCCTCAGCACACAAGGACAGAGAGTATATATGCTCACAGTAATACGGAATTCATTTTTGGTTAGCTCTTTAACATCCAACATCCAAACCCCTTTAGTGTCATGAGTTCACGAATATAGATTATTGTGGGGGAATGAAAAATAGAGCTTTTTTGTTGTTGTTGTTAAATATGCTTATAAAATACTAGCAATCACTTATGTTGTTGTGGAAATTGCAAGTTCCACCAAAAGGTTAGAAAAATTTGGGTAGCACATACTTTCACACTGCCACAACATATGTTATTTACGTTCTAAAATTAGGTGACTTCTATAACAAAAACAACAAAATAACCTAAACACTATACCAACAAATCACAATTCCCTATTTACAATTCTGCAAAAACAACCTGCAAAACCCTAAAGAATAACCGAACTCCACATATCATTTTTTGTTTTAAATCAAGTTTCATTAACTATGTAGAATTAATAAAAAAAATTAAATTAAATCAACAACATATACAATTTTCAAATATCATTAAAAAAATCATAACGAAATTGAAGTGAAACACGATGTCAAGGAACATACCTTAAAAAGAAAGAATGATGTCAAGTCTCCGTCCGACGTGGGAGGTACGAAGTTTTTTCGAAAAAAGAGAGAATGTTGAAATTTGAAAGAAGCAGACGAAAATTCACTACGAAAATATTACAAGAGTACAATATATTTATGCACAAAGAAAATGGAGGACAATTCACACCATTTTCGTGTCTTAATATGCGCTAAGTAATAAAATTAAATTAAATTTTACTATATAAAGAAAATAATATACTTTTTTTTACTAAAGCAACGAAAGTAAAATACCACAATAATAAAATAATATTATACTATATTATTCATATTATTTACTAGGCATAAATCAAACGGGGAATGCATTGTACCAAAACAAAAATGCGTGTGTGTGGGGTGAGGGGTGGTATACAAAACTAACGGCTATTTTAGAAAAATAAAATTCATTTGGGATGAGAGAGAAAAGTAAATTTTCCTAATGTTAAATAATTTTTTTAGAGGAATTTTAAATAGCTATTACCATAACATTTTGGATTTGAATTCCTCTCCCGATATTAAAATATAATGTTATATTGTTGGTACTATTAAAAAAAAAATAAGAATTTTTGTTATATTTATTACTAGCGAAACTTTTTATTGGTTAACGTTTGAAAATTATGAACGGTGTAACTTTATGAAAATTTAATTTTGATTAAAAGTAAAAATATAAATGATTTTTTCTTTCAAATTATAACAAATCAAACTAACCATGATTATCTATTTTGTGAACCACACTGTTGCGACATATAGCACCGCTGATTTTCAAATGCATGAGATGTTAAATTTCGTTAGCACTCTTATTTACTGTGAGAAAATATTAAAAGTAAATAAGTCGTACGAATTAAGAGTAATTAATACAAGGATATAAGATATTCATTGAATAAATTTAAATCTATAGAAGTCTTAAATGAAAATAATTAGGTGTTTCCTTGGTGTAAATAATTTATTAGTTTTATTTCTTATAAAAAAATCGGAGAAAAAGAAAAGGTTTAAAATATAGAACGTCATTTCTTTTTTTCTTTTTTTTTTGTCAAGTAGTCTAGTGACTAGATTCACACACATTATGTGTGGAGAAGTGAGGAATCCGAGGTTCGAACCCCGACCCCTGCACAAATTATCCATGGTAGCTATCAACTGAGCTACACTTACGGGACATAAAACGTCATTTCTAAATCTTGTAAAGTTTAGCCTATATATAGTTTTTTTTCTTAAAAAAAAAAATATAAATATTTTTTGAAGAAGCTAAACTAACCCCCTCAAATTGACACCAGAGAGAATTGAACCTGAGACATTAAAGAAAAATATAAGTTTATTTTCAAGCTCCTTCTCTACCTTTAAAACCGTCCTTTAATTTGGTCAATCCATCTTACTAGTGCTTCCATATATATCATTCGCATATCTTTGAATCACCTAAGATATTTCAATTTTCTTTAAATAATGGCATACCTATTTTTGAGATGTCTCATCTATTTTAGGACTCTCATTACAACAACTAGCGTCTTCTTTTTCTACTGCGCTAATGTATGTATATACTTATATTTCTTTGTATAAATTGTTTCTTTTTATAAGGGAAGAGTTAATGTAAGAGATAATGAATTTATTAAAAAAATAAGAGATTTAAGAAACAAATAATAGGAATAGAAGAAATGAGACAACATTACTGTATTTGATTCATAATGAAGGAGGAATATGACCTTTTTGAACCTTCATGCAATGTTGTTGCTTCGTCTCTCTTCTGTTTATATTCTCTGGTTCTTATTTTTTCTCCTTTAGTGTGCAGATGGGCACTCTTGTATACGTCTGTCTGCTCTTTTTTGTTTTGTTGTTGCGCTGACGGGTTGATATATTTGACTATGTTTTTTTTTTTTGTGAAGTTAATTACAATTTATCTACTATTTAAATATTTCACAAACCATAAAACAAGTTCTACCCAATTAAAAACATATAGAAACTACGAAAATGAAAATATATGTTTAGTGTATAAAAATTTTAATCATACTTTTGATATTATTTTAGATTGTGTGTCAGAATATTTGAACAAACATGTATCATCCCTTAACTACATGGCATATTTTGCCCCATGTGTGCTTCATTTTAATTTTCTTTGCACATTGTCTTGGTTTATATACAATGCCTCTTTTCTCAAAGTGGTTTATATACTTATACTTTCTATTTGATCTAAAAACTTTACGTAATCATGAAAGAATTGTTTAATTACTTTGCATACAATATTATTTTAATACATCTAAGCAAGACAACCAAAGAATAATGAATATGATAATCTCGTAACTTTTAATGAAGCAAATACTTGATGCACTTCAATTGTTAAAAGCTCCATAGCTGATGCAATTCATTAATTGAAAAGAAATAGAGTTAAACAATTCATTATTCTAAATCACTCTTAACAATTCATTATTCATTAATTGATTCACAATTCATTAAGAAATAGAGTTAAGAAATAGGGTTAGAGAGATAGAGTGTCAGTGGGGTGAAGAGAAATTTGAAATTAAGGATCCAAGTCCCTTTCTCTTATTCTATTCTTTTTTCTCCGTTCTTTCTCTACATCTCTCCTTCTTTTTTTGACAGGCTCTAAATCTCTCTCTTTTGTTGTCAACGACATGTTCTCTTCCTCTTAACATTTAATAGATGATATAATAGAAATAAAGAAAAAATGAGACTGTAATACAATAAGTATGGGTAATGAAGGGTAACCAAAAATTGAGGTCTACTAACACCCCATGGAACTAGCCTAGTATATGGCATCTTACCCATAATATAGAGTATGTGTTAACATCCTTGATTCACTTGTAGGATGGTGTTTTTTGCAATAACATTATTCCCACATAATTCTTTTGCACGTGCAGTCAATAACCATCACCACCGCCTTCTTCTTTTCTTTCAGGATGTCTATCTCTTTCTCTACATTAGTGTCATTATCGTTGCCGCATTGTCTACTCTCTTCCCCCGCAACTACGTCTTATAACGCCTTGAGGTTACCATGGCCATGTAGCCCATTTGCTCATCTCTTTTTCTTAATTATTCTTCCATTTCCTCTGTCTTTCGGCAACGACGCATGAAAAACACCATCCACTTTGAAATGAACAAAAAAGGTGAGCAAAACTACTTAAAAGTAAATTAAATTATATTAATTAAACAATGTATAAGTTTCATTTATTTTTGCTGCAAGAAAAATGTTTCATTTATTCTTGAATAACCATGCATAATTAGTGGGCATGGAGCCAACACCTTAATTACGAAACAAAAACAACAACAAAATGAACAAAATTCTCCCATATTCAAACACCAAAAATAAAATGCACGCAATGCTCCTCTATACATGTTATCTGTAGTTGTTTTTTTAACGAAAATGCATAAAATCCTCCAAAAATGAAATGAGAAGAATTCTCGGTCCACATTGTCTGTTTTTTGTAACGATTGCATTTTTTCTTTGAAATAATGGAAGTAGTAAAACAAAAGTTTCAAACACTGACACTCATCGAAAGGTAATAATGGAAAATAAAAATAAAAATCTAGAACAAAGAACAATATCAATATCGACAATAACACCATATTGCGAAAATATGAGTATTGGAGGGTTGTTGGTGGTTGAAGAACATCACGCCGAAAAAAGCAAAAGATAAATTGCATGCATACATTACATACCTTACTATAACATCGTAACTGAAAAAGCCAAAGAAAATTGGATCAATTTCGTCTCTTCTACGCAAAAATAAAACCCCCCACAAAAGGAACAAACCCTTAGGATTGAACCGATGAAAGAGAGCCTTGCAGGCAAACACAACAACAAAAGAATCATGGATTTCTTTTTCTTTGTCCCTAAAGATTTGAAATTTGAATGAGTTCCTCTCCATTTTCTATATAGATGACAAAAAAGAAATATTAAAACATACAAATTAGAATAGAAATATACTCTATAGCAACACAAAACGGTAGAAAATGACGTTTTCTATGTCTCATAGGAAGTACAGAATCCCATTGTTACTGATTTGAAGGAATTTAATTAACAAAAAACATGAGAATTAGTAAAAATAAACCAACTTAGAATAAGATAAGAACAATAATCATAAGAATTAGTAAAAAGAAACTAACTTGTATAGATACCGAGTTCACTTTTCGTTAGATCTTTAACATTCAATTTCCCCCTTTCATCCACGACTGCTTAGATATTTTTCCCTCGACCAGAACAATGCTTCTTACCGTTAGAATATCACAACATTTTTCTATTATTTAATTTGGACTAAAAAGTAGAAGTATTTTATAATTAAAGATAAAATACATCCCTTCAAAAAACTAACACCGATTCAGTCAGTTTTTCTTCACTTCGATATTTCCACCTAGCAACAAGGGAAAAAAATAGGCAAGTGTGCTTTGAAATTAAACTGTCCCAACATGTTCAATTCACAAGAGCTTTAAAAAATTTCATCTAAATAGGCTCAGTTGCCTTGGGACGACAAGGAAGGCATGGAGCACACTTAAAAACATCTACAATGATAGTGAACAAACAAGGATTTTTTTTTGGTTACAAAAGAGGGTAAAAGCCCAAGAAGAAAACTACAACTCTAACCAAACATTTCGAAGCATGCAAGCGCCAGATCTAAACTAACAAGGATCTTTAAATAGATTTTATATGTACATGTCATTTATTTATAATTTTTAAATAAAAGTATCTATTAAGGACTCAATGACTTCAATGGTACTAAACTAAAAAAAGTCCTTAAATAGATTCACTAATATGTACTTTAACATGTGTATTTAGAAAATAAAGAAAAAAATTGAAAAGAGAAAGAATCACTTGAACTTGAGATGGTGGGACTAGTTTTTATATACTTTACTTTCTATTTTGATCGTAGGACCGGTTAGTTGCTGAAAAAATATAGTCCTTGTATAGTTGCCAATAACTAATTGGTACACTTCTTTTTCTTCCTCCAATAGGAACCTTATTAGGTCAAGGTTTTTGTTAAATAAAGACTTTCCATTGAAGATGCTCTAACAAAGTAAACCTTATGCTAAAATTTAATGATAATGCACATTATAAAATTAATTATAACCTACAAACATCCTGAAAAACACCAGGGCTCATATCATGCATATCAATGATGTCCGGAGGAGGATATAAAGGATTCCACAGATTCAAGATTTTGCTCGTCAAAGCAGACCGTACTTAGGACGATCACTTGGATGATCGATGGTTCTGAAACATTTCATATTAAAACTAGACATTTCAATATATAAAATATTGAAAGATAATCAATTATATAAAGATGTGATTTGTATGAACTATTGAAATTTTTCTTAAGGTTAGTAAACCATCTGGATCAAAAGGGTGATGAGTGGTCTGATGCAGAACATTGATTACTTCCCCAACATGATAGGTTAGAAGTAATTGATGTTCCTTCATCAGCAATAAGTAGTGAAAATTGTTGAAAACTTGAAAATATTATAGTGTGTATTGATCAGAAACCATGAAATAACAAAAAGCCTAAGCTAGTGGTACCTTAAAAATATGACAACAGTTAATACATCACATTAAAATACCTTGGGCACATTTTAGTAAGCAAATCATTCTCTCGTGGATATTTGAATTAGATTCTTGAAAGAAAAAAAAGGCAAAGTTAATGAAACTTCAACCTCACAGAAAGATATTTTTGTTTGTCATAATTCATTAATATTTTCATAAATAAGTTTATTTGTGGTAATACTTATATGCTGTTGGCTTGATACATCCCCCGGTCCCTTAACTTATTTTGTTTTCTTAGTTTGGTCCCTTAATTATTGAGTGTGTCAATTTGGTCTCATAAGTCTTCTACCGTTTACTAATATGGTCCTCTCTTTTAGTTTTTTTTTTTCAAAAACTGTTAACCCCTTGCTCACGTGTAATTTAAGATTGGTGAGCAAGGGCTAGATTTAGATTGAGAAATAATATTTCAACAACCACTCTTAAACAACTTTTGTGACAACTTTCTCTCTCATACTCTCATTATACTTTTATTCTCTCTCTTCCTTTTTCTCTCTCTATTACTTTTGTCCAATAAGAAAAAAGGAAAAAAGGTTGTCAATAAAGTTGTTTGATTTTGGTTGTCCAAATATCCCTCCCCAGTTAGAAAGCGCACAAATATACAATGGACTCACAACATATAATTATTTCTATTGAATTTCCTAAAAATTAA
>Ga0315915_1002222_pt1 | contig 24328 bp, 15 predicted proteins | sample MpolbnodulesMG_FD_207738 | JGI IMG/M metagenome (GOLD analysis project Ga0315915, IMG submission 207738) | Medicago polymorpha root nodule microbial communities from Los Angeles, California, United States - branched nodules | ecosystem: Host-associated > Plants > Roots > Nodule | place: USA...
TTTGTTGCGTTTTTGAGACAGTTGTTTTCAAGGATCAATTTGATATCTGATTAAACAATTCAGGGACTTATTTGATGGTTTTTTTATATAACGTAGGGATCTATTTGATAGATAGAGAAACAATTCACGAACTAATTTGATGGCAATATTATTATAGTAAGATTACATTTCTCAATCATCTTCAACCTCTTTTCATTAGTTAAACCAACCATTGACAAAGGGCAAACATAGAATGACCTTCCTGGGTTTTTTGAAGTATTGGATTTTCTAACAACACAAATTGTAGGACACCAACATTCAAGCACTCTCACAACACCATTAAACTTGGATCTTGGAGATGAAGCTTGACTTTCATAACCGTTTTTTCCCATATTCCACCCCCCATCATTTCAGATTCAATTTCAATAGTTTTGCTTCAAGAAATTTTGAGGATTTTGGCTTTCAGATTCAATACGAAAAAAAGTAGGGTTTGAAGTTTTTTGAATTGGGGCAGAACTGGACCACTTATTATTGGAGGGAATTTTCGTGATTATAGAGTGTAGATTGCAGATTGTGTAATTAAGGTTCCAATTTTATACAATTGGGGAAGAAATAGCTGTTGGGGAAGAAAAGAGCCATTTGGGAAGAAAGCCAAAACATTTTCTGCAAATCAATCAATTTAGTCCTTCGAAATGTTTGTTATTATCGGCCAAATTAGTCCCTGCCTACGTGGCGTCTGACATGTGAGAGGTTAACGGCCACGTCAGCCCCGTTAACGCTCCGTTTGAACAGAAGGACTAACTTGATTGACATTCAACAAATTCAGAGATTAAATTGATATTTCGCATAATTGAGGGACGAAGTTGACCGACCCGTGAAAATTCAGGGACGAAGTTGATGATTCCCTCATAGTATTTAGCTATGCTACAGAATTATTATGTTATAATCATTTTTCATTTATATAAACAAACTCAATTGAGTTTATTTAGTGGATAATTTAATAATTCAAATTGTAAATGCTCCCTTTATAATCAAACACAAAGGGAACAATCTTTCATTTCCTTGATTGATTTTTCCCATTGTGTTACTGATGAGAAACAAGAGCTGTGTACGAAGCCGACTACTGCTTGCATTTCCTCACATTACTACATTACAACATTAGAATGTTAAATCATAAGCATCAGTTGATGAACTCCAAACAATACTCATGGGTGTACTTCATCAACATAATTAATCATCCCTGTAATCTTCTGGTTGGACGTTCTTCCAACTGAAAATGCTGGTTTATTGAGTTTTGGAAGGGGCAATGTGGCACTCCCTAGCATGAGAACGGCAATGGACAAGGTTGGTCAATCTGTAGCATCTTATTATATACACAATAAACCAATTAATAAGCTCACATAGTATGATTCTGTAGATCAGTTAATTCTAAACTTTTTCCTTCGCACCAAAGTTTCCAAGTGACCAAGTCTGCATAATATGAATATTGATACACTTGATTTGAAACATTGTTAGAAAAATGTAAAAATCCATTTATATATCATCATAACTTTTAGGGTAGTTGGTTGGTTAAAGACATTGAGTTTCCTATTAGTTGCTGAGAGACGTGATCAAGGAAACTCACAGAAAATGGAAGACTTTTCCTTTGTTCTATAAGAAAGAATCCACCATTCCTTTTTCCATAAAGGATTTCCAATAAAACCAAAGCTCAAAACATAAGATTCCATTGAAAATATTCCTGCGGCATGCGGGAAATTTTTGAGGGAAAGAATCACATCAAGGGAAGAAGAAGAATCAGAATATTATTGAGAATTTTCATTCAATTAACTAGTTTTCACATGTAAAATGTAAATGCACTTAAAGCAAACGATAGTTGTCTGATTCTGTAGGATCAAGTTGGATCAAGTTTTCTTTGTTTTGCTATGTAAACAAGACAATGCAAGATAAATCATTATCTGTTGGAACACTAGCAACATAGTGATAAAATTGGATAAGAAATAAACATCTTAGAAAGAGCTAGTGTGGGTATGACTTAAAAATATCCCACATTGAAGAACCATATTATCTAGTAAGTGTTTATATAAGTGGGGGATGGCCTACAGGGGTGTGTGCTTGGGGTACCCACTTATGCGAACGGGTGAGCGCTTAGAAATTATATAAATTATATATATTTCACGTGCGACGACAACGCCCCGGTTAAAAAAAAAAAAGAATAATTTTTTGTCACTTGAAAATGTTAAATTAGTTAAATTAATTTTTGTATTCATTTAATCATTATGCGAAAGTGTTTCATATGTAACAAATAAATTTGTTACGATCCAATCCGATCCAAAACATCCGGAAGGTTTCATATACATCCAACAAAAACAAAACGCGTTTTGCTTCTTCTTGTGCTTTTCCTCTCTTCTCCCCTTTTCAACTTGTGTTGACGGGTCCTTCTTCTTCTTCTTCTAGTCTTTTATGTACCGTCGGTTTCGAGAGCGGTCTACGTACTGTATTGAGTGGTTTAATCGAACGATTGATTAAACCATATTCGAGGGTGTTATTTCTAAAACAATTACTTACAGTGCAATACGTAATCGAACAGGTGAATTGTGTTGTTTATCCTGGAGGCGAGGCTGTGTTGTTTTATCCTGGAGGCGGTGCTGCAGAGAATAGTGACTTCTATCTTCGATGGTAACCCGATAATATCTTCAATTTCTAACTTCTTATATTTACAAATTCTCATTCAGGTGTTTAAATACTCTTATGGTTAATAGTGCTTTACTCCTTGTAATATAAGTCATTTTCGGGTTTGCCCCCTGTAAAAAATTTATTTTGTTTTTCGTTCTTGCAAAATTATTTTTTTCTAGAATACCCCCTAATTTTAGAGAGGGTAAACTTGAAAATGATCTATAGGAGGTAAAACACTATTAACTCTACTCTTATTTCAAATTACATAAACAAAACACCCTAAACTCTACTTCTTATTTCAAATTACATAAACAAAACACCCTATTATCTAGAGCAGGCACCCAACCATTGGATATTTCAAATTCATACCACATGCACTCTCACTCAATAGTTTACCTCAAAAGTTTATCAAATTCGTTTAGACATTACCTTTGAGAAATTCAGTGTGACAGTCAAATTACTTAAAAGAAAGAAGTGGCAAGTTACACTAATAGAATGATCAACTTCAACAAATTTGTTTTAATAATTGACAAGAAACCAAATACCCCAAATAGAAGAGATGATAATGATTAACCAAAAGATAACTCTTATTGTGTATACACATTGTGAATATATGTATATTCATGTTGCTGATATATGCATAAATATCATATATGCGTGCACAAAAATTCTCGTGATTTATCTTAAGACCCAGGAGTTAACACTTAATATCAATAATAATCTTTTAAATTTCTCCTAAATTCTTTGGTTATTGACAAACTTTCATTAGCGAAATTATACGCATAGCCGGCTGAAGTCACACTTGACCGAGGGACCAAGACACTCCTTGTCCAAGGATTTCCAATATAAATATTATTTGAAATAACGTCAACATAAGCTATTATCGTGTGTGATTTCTCGTCAATTACAAAAACAATTGTCAGTAAGCAAACAAACAAATATTATCTCAATAACTAATATGCCTATGTTACCCAATTTCTTCGATGTATATTACAGCTAATTAATGTCTTAACTATTAATTTTTGTACCTTAGTCTTGTTATTACTGAAATTTTTGCACATCAATCTAAGCAAACAAAAAGATTAATATAACTATAACATAAAAACAAGAAATGAATTATTTTAGCAATAGAGATCAGAAATTGGTAAGATTTGTCGGTCACGGTGATTCAGAAACACGGACCAATGTAAAGCTCGTCATATCTCTTTCATTTCAGTTCAAAAAACCAGTTTTGCTGCTAAAAAAAACAGATGAAAAATCAAAAGTTAACCATCAGAGAAAGTTAAATAATAGGAATCATGGAAATAAATCCAATCATATTGTTGCAGTTATTTTTTTTCTTCTCATCACATGATTGATATGAACAAAAATCAAAGGATTATAACTAATAGTAACTAAGTAAGGATAAACGAGAAAAAAAGAAAATGATTGATATGAATTGCATTCAGAGCTTGCGGCGCTTGTGTATTTATAGAGATGAACTGAAAGACCTAAAATCAAAAGAAATGTATGGAATGGACCGGAACCATGTATATTGGGCCTTCATCATGTCTTTTGTTCGTAATTTGTTTTTCCCACCCCCACATGTTAGCCTTTCTCAAAAAAAGGGTAAATTAGTAATATAAAATGGCAAACATCGAACAATTTGTTGTTAGAAAATGAATAAAATTTAAAAATAATGTTTGAATAAATCTGAGAAAATCACCTAAGAGCAGGCAGGCAGGCAGCAAAGGGAAGGAACGTAATGGGCGAAGCATTGTTCGATCTTGAACAACTTCTCATTTCCAAAAGGGTACGGAAATCATCATCATTTATCTATAAATTTAATTAATACAAAAATTGATTCCCCTTTCGATTCTAATTTCTCAATTTCATGCAATTTCGACATAAATACTTTCACTTTTGTTGAATTGAATCACTTTCTTATGAATTTGATTACGGGTCGGGTCTGGATCGACTTATTTGAGAACTTATGACATTGTTCATAATCTATTTTCAGCTTATTTTCATAAGTTATTCAAGATCGCCTATGAAAACAGTTTATATTTTGTAGGAAAACAATTTAACTTTATTCTATTTGCTGCCATAGAAAAAGATTATACATAAACTGTTTATCCAAACAGAGCTTATTTGCCTTCATAATTCTTTTTTAAAAAAACTACTCTGTGTTAAAGTTCTGCCTCTTTATTTTCTAGGCGAAATTGACACCTGATGAGGCAAACATTCTTCAGTCCTGCAAAACTAATGCTATAAAGAATTTCACTGTTTTTTCACTTGTTTCGGGTGCTGCTGCATGGACAGGTTTGTCACTTTGGTTTCTTTAATGCTCTTTTACAATTAATCTTATTTCCATGGTGCATACAATTTCTTGATTTTGGAACATGCTATCTTTAATGTATCGTAGTTTAAGTAAATCTAACTGGTAACTGGTCTAGGCTAGTAGTTCAACACAATAGTTGTTTCGCCGGTTATTGCATTTTGTATCTTTTGGAATCACGATTGTAAGAAACAAATAAATAAATATTCTGATATTATATGTTAGAATATATGCTGCACATCATGACAATAACACAATGAATATGAATGACACACTCATGTCACAAGCAATTTATCCTGGATCATAGTTGCATGAATTTAGGACACATACAAAACGAAGAAGAGAAAAAAAACCAATACTTTAAGTTGGTTTGATTCTCTTGAATGCCAATTATAATAGGATAAGATCTTCCACTCATTCTTTCCCAATTCTGGATGGGGTAGATGCAATCACATTGAGATTTATAGTGAAGTTGTCTTGGCTATAAAGAATCTTCTTTCTTTCTATCCTGTATTACCTTAACATCATGATGTCATCGTCGTCTTACTCCTTATTCTAGATTCTTATTCTAGAGCTATACGAGCAGTCAGATTTTGTAATATTTTTTTATTCTACTTTAGTCACAACAGATTATTATTATTCCTGACACCATATAGTTGATTTCTTTTCCTTTGTTGCGACTTGTCTTCCATGCTGATAATCATTGTTCCTTTACGGCAGTAACTGGGAGACTTGGTAAAGCATTTCAAGTAAACCTTACAGCAGGTGACAGAAATTATGCATTTTCCTTATCTGTACATCGTCTACCAAGGCCTCATTCCATTCTTCATGTTTGTTGTTTTATCATTTTGCAGGAGCTGCTGCTTTTTGTGGACTGAGGATATTTAGTAGATCCTTGTATTCTTCTGCAGATCACATTCTTTCACTGGACGGCAGTACATTACAGAAGGAGTTAGCAAATATGTTTGTCTTCTCATCTCAATTGCATTCACTTGATGAACACTTTTGGTTTGTGCAATAAGCTCCAATTACTATCATTTTCTCTGACATTCTCCTGAGTACGTATTATAACAAATACTCATTCACAAATTTGAAATGGTTCCTCTCCGGCAAGTTAAAGAGAAAGAGAAGTAGAATTTATTAGAAATATAGAGACTGTAGATGGAGATGTAGAGACTATGGAATGAATGTAGAGGATCCAACCCCTTCGTAAGTTAAGCAGAGCCAATCAGCTAGACCTTTTTTTACTGCTTACTGTGTTCTGTACCATAGGTGGCCACAAAAATAAAACTACAATGGTCCTTTGTGTGACAAATCAATGTCAAGTATCGTTTCTTCTCTGTGAATCGAAGTAGAAACTAGCCTATTAAATGGATTGGAGTGATATTGAGTATTAACACCCTGTTGCAAGTAGGATAAGGAAACCTTAGGATGCACTTGGTAGAGTAGAAGTGATAATGATGAGTTTTATGAATGAGGAAATAATTATTCTTTGTTAGTAGATGCCTAGATATTTATTTGAAGTGAATTGAGAACAGCATGTGTTGGAAATTCTGCCTTCATTGTGGTCCGCCCCTAGCCGCTTAATTGCGGCATTTGAGTTGAGTTTCCTTCATTGCAGCCTTCAACCCCTTCATTGTGTTGCCTTTGAAGGGGTGGATTTAGTCCCACATTGCTAACAGATATGGCTTGTGTAGTGTTTATAAAACTTGAGCATCCCTCACCTTACAAGCCGGTTTTGTAAGGGATGAGTCAGGCCCAATATAAAATCTGATAGCATTCTTGTTAAATCCATTTGAATTGCAAAATTTGACCCCACCTACAGTTTCCAGTTTGTTAAAGATGCAGTTTGTTAAGGATGAATTAGGCCCAATATAAAATCTGATAGCATGGTTGTTAAATCCATTTGAATTGCAAAACATGACCCCATCTACAGTTTCAGTTTGTTAAAGATGCAGCTGTTATTAGTTCAAACAGAAGTGCTATGGGATTAAGCCAACGTCGTTATAATCACGATTTACTCATTGGGTTGTATAATTCCTATGATCTGTCCCCCCGTCTCCATTTTGCATCCCTGACAGGATCGGGGATACAGACATCTCTGCAGGATCGTGTTTTAGATTCTAGGATCATGTGATTAGATGTTAGTGTAAAACAACTTTCATGGACAATGCCTATATATATGTATATTGTTACTTAAATTTTAGTATCTCTTTAATTATTTTTTCAATTTAAGGTTAGTTGTCCATTTTATTTTAATATATACATATGTAATTATATAAGTAAAGTTTTATATTTTACGTAGGATTAGTAGGATCTTATGATCAGTGTTACGATTTTTTCACCCCCTCGTAATCCAAGGTAGGATCTCGAGTTTGACAACATTGGATTTGGCTAATATATGATAGCATATCAGTTATTAATTATGAAGATTCATTATATTAATGTTAATTAAATTGTATTATACAACTTATAATCTTTTCAAATCTCTAATATGATATATTTTATTTTAATATATTATAGTTGATATGACCCGTGCATCGCACGGGTCGGCGATCTAGTGTATAACTAATAAGGATTTGATAATAGTGGAAGTTATAACAAGTAAATTCGTCAAAAAAAAAAAAAGTAAAGTAATGGAAAGTTTAGTTTTCTGTGCTAAAGTTATCCACTGTTATATTCTAATTGTTACAAACCAATTACATTCCTATCTTTTGTTTAGTTTTGTGCCTTTTGGAATTTGGTTAATGTCATTTTGGCTGTTTCCTCACTGGCAGCTTGATAGGCAGATATAATTTGGGATTTGAAATCTAAGTTCAACTTGGCTATTATATATATAATGTAAGTCATAAAAGGAATACTTTCTCCAAAATCACAGCTCAGAATATAACTTACGTTAATTAACCTACCCAAAGAGCAGGAGTGAAAGTGGGTGTAGAAGCAAACACCAGCATCCTCTAACATTTTGTCCGTGCATCCTTTAAATTGTGTAGCTTGCTTTATCACCGACTACATTCCTAGCCTAGAAAAGAAAAGTGGGGGTGATGAAGAGATAGAAAATGAACATATTTCCTGTGGTCTCTCCTACTTTCTGCATATTGTTTTACATAAGATTTTATTTCATAACATATAATAACTTGTGCATTTTTATTGTTGTTGAATGACAGATTGGTGACGAAGTACCAACATGATCCTTCGCTAATGAAGCTTATATCTAAGCATTTTTATTCGGAGAGATTATATGACGATTCAGCGTCTAATACTCCTAAATTAAGATGGCGATACCGTAATTTTTTTAGCGATAATGTAATCAATGGAAACAGGACACAGGATCATGACTCATATAATGACTCTTATAATAAATCACAAGGCAACTCTCACAATGATTCCTATGCGTCTGATTCCTTAGAAAAATCCCAAGGCAAGTCTGAAAATATCACTGACAGCAAAAGGACAACTCGTGGGACCAAGCAAAGTTTTGTAAGTATTCTTAGTCTACCCTATACTTACCCTTAAATTAGTATTTGTTCTTGAATTAATTATGTAGATACTTTAGATGGGAGTAGTTACTAATATAAACTTCCCTTGAGGCCATTTTTCACCATGGCCATCTCATACGTGTTTGGAGAAGGGGCTGCTAAACTTAAAATGCCGGGCTGAGAAAGGTGCATGCCCTTCTAGTGTAATGTGTATTCTAACAATAAGTAAACTTTATCTGAGCCGAATTATATTCAATGGACTGGTCAATGTCCGTGTACGCTTTGACAATATTTTCGTTACACTTCTTACTGGCCTAACTAGTTCGCAACTATAATGTTGCTTTGGTTTGACCATTACATACTTCTAGTGCAGCATATCCATTAAGTTTAGTAAGAAATGAAGTGGCAACATTCACTTCAGTTCAACCCTTCACTTTTCAAACTTTGGAAAGATACCAATTGTATAAAAATAAAGTACAAAACTAAATTACTTTTTAACAAGAACAAAGTAGAAATTACTAATGTTTTTATGCACAAAGGCAATTGCATAAGTTGTTCATTGAAAATATTTCTTTTTCCTTCGATTAATGAATTATGAGTTCCTCTCAAGGTTTAAGGTTCGATTCTCCCCAATGCCAATTTTGGTGGGCTAGTTTGGCTTAAAAAAATAATAATTATGAGTTCATTTGATTTATTGAATTACGTAAATAGAGAATTAGAATTTTAATCTTGGAGCAGACTCTTCTTTTGCAGTGGTAATACTAATGTGAATGATGGACATATCCTTGACAAGATTTTCAATAATCGGTGGGTTTACAACTTGTTTGTGTCTGTAACAATCTCTTGTGTGAAAAACTAGGCTATAAAAAATCATTGTACCCCCATTACAAGCTCAATTGTAATTAAAATGATGAATTACAATGGGATTTCTTTTGTATGATGTTTTTTGGTTTCAGCATGTTATTTTTTCCACTTGTTTTGTTGCAGATAAATCCTGGTTCTGAGGTCTTGTCAGAGGTAGACCCTCTTGATTGTCTTTTTGGTTATGGTGCTCCAATGGAGGAGAATTTTCATCCTAATACCCCAAACAAACCATCAGGGACGCATCATCGAGGCCATAGAAGACATCGCCGCAGGCATCGGATGCGTGATCATGATGACCTTTCAAACTCAGAGCATGCAGCAGCTGTTTGAATGTCATGTCACCCAACATTTACCAATGTTGATGTGCGAGGCTAATGTAAAATGTGTGCCTTTCATTTCTAAGCAACATTCAGATCTGACCCGTTTCTGCAAAGTGTATTACTGAACTGAAGAGAGCTCCTAGTGCCTTAATAATATGATATTTGAATCTCTCTCTTTAAACAATGTGATATTTGAAGAAATGTCTCAAATTATTATGAAGATGACTTTATTTGAGTTTACTAAAGTTTTCATTAGCCATAAATTGTACTCCACTGTCCTGTCCATGCTACATTTTATTAGTGTAGAACTAGTAACCACTGTCTTGTCCATGCTACATAGGCCTCATAATAAAATGTTTAGATGTCATGTTAGCTATGAATAATTTCGGCAATGATGGTAGCAATGATAAGGCTGATGTGGATCAATTCAGCCAGTGGTATTGGCATATATCTTCATTTGTTTTTGCGTAAACTGGCCATCTTCCGTGCATAACTGGACAAGGAACCAAGTTGATGTTTTGGCTAGCCCCTCTCTAAGACTATAAGCATGTATAATCTTAAGGATCTAGTTCATCTAAACTTAGTAATTCATTTTAGAGGTTTTTATTTATGGAACTCATTTTAGAGAGCGAAGTGTATGATACTAATCGTAGATAAAACAGATAATGATTGACCATTTCTGAAGAAGAAAAAAAAAGTAATGATCAATACTATATGCACATTTATAATAAATTATGGGCGATTTAAATATCAGTAACTCTTGACCAAAAATAAAATAAAATCAGTAACTGGTTTTTCAACTTTACTAACGACTCATTTTAGATTAACCAAATCATAGTTGTGCTATACTTAAAATTCAATTGAGTTTGAAACCCAAAAAGAAAATCGACTCAATTGAGCTGGTTTAGTAGATAATTTAATAATTCAACTGAATATACTCCCTATAGTATAAATGATACTTACTATAATTATAATAAAACACAATGGGAACAATTTTCTACTCCTTTGTTGTTTGATTTTTCCATTGGGTTAATGTGAAACGTGTACGCGAGTCAACTGCTTGCATATTACTACATTAGAATGTAGCTTTTGTAACATTTGGTTCCAGAGACAGAAAAAAATTGTTTGAGTTGCCTTTTGTTTTGTTTTCGGGAAGAATCATAGCACCTTCCTTCTTTGACTTTACATGTCAAATCAGAAATGTACTCAGATCCTAAATTTTCCATTGATCAAAGAAATACTAGTTTTTGTTTTCTTGCATTCATGAAAAATTTGGACCGTGTCATTTTTTATCTCCAAAGTAAAACTAGTAGTTTTTTTTTGTTGACGAATGAGTAAAATTAGTAGTTCACAACCTCAATAAGGCTCTCTCAAATCCATGGGACACTAGAGGAATTCCCTCAACAAAAAAAAAGAACAACAGAGGAATTTTTAAGAGGTATTTTGAATTATTTACAGCATTTTTCAAACTTGGTGCTAGTTTTGTTAGGCCACGATAAAAACGCGTGGCTCACAGCTAGTGAAGACAATATGGCTCACTAGGAGTCCTTTTTTTCTGTGCAAATAACTCACTACTAGCTCTTGTGCTTTTGGTCATATTCTATAATGTATTGTTTCTCTTATTATCAATAGAAAAACAAACTATTGTTTCAAAAAAAAAACTATAAAGACATGCCATCCACATTTTTCTTTTCCGAAAGAAATGCAAATAAGAAAAGTTTATTAAAACAAATGGTTTTGCTAACTTGTGTCCTATAGATACATGTTAAAAAATTTAAAGTAAACAATTCTGCATTGATAAAAGTTAAATGCATAACTTTTGAGATCAATAGTTTTTTTTATTAAGTTAACATGTTAGCATTTGCTTTAAACAAACGGTTCCTTTTATCACGTTTTCAAGTACGAGTGTGCATGGCTGCTATTTGTTATTAAAGTTCTTGAGAGGAGGGCTCATATTTGTTATTTTTACTGTGAATATAAAAAGTTCATGTGAAATGATGTGACACAAATAGTAGATGTGTGAGATCTTTAACCATTTGTATGAAAAAAAATAAGTTGAAGAGGTCAACCTTTTAATTGAGTACAAATTATCTCGATGATGATTAGTCTCTACATTTGTGTGTGGGACATTGTTGTTCTGGTTTACCAAAAAAAATGGATTTCAAAAGTGTGTTAGAATCATTACGTTCCTCAAAGCTTACCGAAGATTGACATATATACATACGGATTACTTGCTAACAAGCTCCTTACATCGACAATAAAAGTTGATCCCCACGTTATTGTATGGTATGAGTGAACCCCTTATGAAATGGGCTAACCTTCGCCGGTTATAATTCAAACTCAATATGTTACTCTTTTAAGTGTCGTTTAAGATAGTGGATAGTTATTCAATGAATGTAGAAAAAAAATCCGCTTATATTTGGAAAAATGATTTGCTTACAACCACTTTAAAATAATTTATGTGACAACTCTCTCTCTTTCATACTCTGTTGGAACATTGGTGTGAAGATGGAAAGAAATTGGAAGGTTGGAAGATTGAACACCAAGTTATTAAACTTTGATCTAATGTTGTGTGAATTGAAAAAATAGTGTGTGGGGGTCCCACATAAAATAGAACATACACATTAGTAGTGTTTAAATAGTGGTATTTAATTTTAAATACCTGATAATGATGAAAATAATAATTATTATTATTATTTATTCATGGATATCAGTTTCCATAATTTTAGGTTATGTTTGTTATGATAAGATTGAGAATCCAACTGAATTTCCTATCTTTCCTTCGTTAGTGAGTTTGTTTCTTTTTGAACTTATCTGATTAGTTTGTTACTTGAGCTGATTTGTTGGTTGCTTAATTTTTAAGTTTACTTAATCATTAAGTTTCTCCAAATTAGTTACAAACTCTCTCTATAAATAGAGAGCTCACACAGTGCATTCCATACACCGAAATTCACAGTTGATGCTTCCTGTGTTTTTCCTCTCTTCTCCCTCCTTCGACTTGTGTTGACAAGTCCTTCACCTTTTTCTACTCCTTTCTGTCCATTCAGAAATAAGAGTGTTCTTAAGACCATAGTCTCTCTTCGGTTTAATGTCCCTTCGGAATTAAGAATGGTCTTAAAACGCAGTCCCTTCAATAATATAAGTCCCTCTTCGAAATAAAGAGTACTATTAAGATCATAGTCCCTTTTTGGAATAATAATGTCCCATCGGAATTAAGAATGATCTTAACGGTATATAAATATTCTTTCAATATTTCAATTGAGGAGAAATCAAAAAGTGCAAATGGTGGTATCACCATATTTGAGTGGTTGTAGTGCCATATTGATACTTTGGAGAAATTAAAGTTAGAATGGTGGTAACACCATATATGAGTGGTCTCAGCACCATAACAGAGTGGTAACAATACCATATTAAAGTGGTTTCAGTATTAAAAGAGTGGTCTTAGTACCATATTGAAGGTGTAATTCTCGAACGGTTTTCTACAGCGCAGTAGTTAATCGCATAGTTGTATCTGAGCTTGTTTTATCCTGGAGGCGGCGTGGTTGATAGTCTGCCTTGCACAATTTTGGGCAGTGCCACGAAACGTCTTAAAGAGAGCGACCTGGTCATGACTCAACCTAGTAACAACTTTGGTAGATAATAGAATTTGGAAATCGAAATACAACAGTTTGGAAATCCAATAACAACATACTCTCATTGTGTTTTTAAACCATCTCAATGGTGGTATCTCACCTAATAAGCATATGTACATGTTAGATACCACAATTCGAGAGAAATAAAAAAGGATACGTATAAAGAGAGGAGATTTACCAAGCCCCATCTCTCTCAGTCGGACTCACATATTTTATTATTAAAATAGTGAAATGTAATGATATATGATTATTGATAGATAATATCAAATTAGTAGTGAATCTCATTTAAGAAATTATCAGAAGGTGCTAGGTTAACAAAATTAAGTGTTTATTAGGTATTATTATTTAAAAAAAAAGAAGGTGTGTATACGTAAGATCCACTTATATGCTGAAAAATGGAGAGCTTCATCTTGCATGCTCGTACATTCTTTGTTTATTACTTTGATTTTCGTGTCAATACATAAATTACTTTGTAAATATTTTTTATTGACTTCGAAGTTGTTTAAAATTGTTGGTCAAATAACTTATCTTTAAATTTTGAAATCAAATTGAAGTTTATTATAATAAAAAATATATTTTTAGATTCATCGAATATAATTAATGTATTTCATCCATAATATTGATCAAATACAAAACTTATTCAGTGCATTTAAGAAATATTTTTTCCTTTTCCTTTTTTAAAAAAGACGCGTAAGAGAGAATATAAAAGAGAATCTATCATCAAGAAAAAGCATAATCAAAGTGGAAGGAGTGCGTGTGCAGCATAGCATGGATTCTTCTGTTGAAGCAATGAGATGCAAAAAATGGAACATAAGCATAGCGTACAACATGATGAATCCACTGTCTCAAGCAGAAACACTCTTGTCTGTGTCTGGTTTCTCTAACAAAAAACTGAGACGTCTCCCTCACGTGTTCAGCAGGATCCTCCAACTTCCGTTACGGTCGGATGCTGACGTGTCTGTGGAAGAAGAACCTACCTGTTTCCGATTTGTGGCGGAAACAGACTCATCACTCGGACATGTGGAGACTCACACGCTTCATATCCATCCAGGTGTCACTAAGATTGTTGTAAGGGCAAGTCACTCACTTCACTTTTCCTTGGATGATCTTCATCCTGATATCTGGAGGTTTCGTTTGCCGGAATCTGTTGTTCCGGAGCTCGCCACTGCTGTGTTTGTTGATGGTGAACTCATCGTCACCGTGCCTAAGGCTCATGACGACGATGAGAACACTCCTGAACCTATTGGTGGTGGTGCTGCTGCTACACTAGTGTTTGTTTAGTGAATTTTGTTTAAATTATGATAAGAATAATAATAATTGAACGTTGTTTTGTTATTTTATTTCATTTGAAAACATAATTTATTGTTGTTTCATTTTTAATAATCTATGTTCTTTTCAATTTTTCTCGTTCGTGTGTGATGATTTTATGATAGCATTTGTTCTTTTAGTTTTAATTTAAATAATTAAACTATAGATTTATGTGGCGTGGACCAAACCTTGGATCATGAGGGGGCTGGATGATCATTGTATTTGATCGATAATTGAACACTCATGTCTTAACTCAAAACCTTACGTGTTTCTGAGTAGGTTATGAGACATGTAGGCTTGAGATTGGACTATTAAATCTTAGGACACCACTTCGGTTGATGTATTGATTTGGGCTGTCTTAACATTTTTATTGTGTTATTTTCTGAATAAAACTTCTTGCTTAGCATCGAGTTTAAGCCTTTGATTCCCCTAAGGTGTCAATAGTTGTTGCATTTGTTGTTACTCAATAGTAGCAAGATTCTGGTGTTCAATGTACCAATTATACGTTTCATTCTATTCTATGCAAGTGATTTATCATGATATGTCAACCAATTTAATTGGTTTATCTTCTGACATGTGTAATATATGTTATGTTTGCTCACCTTTTTGCGTTCATTCTAATTATCAGTTGCTTTCAGCAACAAAGGTGATTAGAATTTAAAGGGGGCACATGAGTTTTGCTTGTTTCTGACCTTGAATGAATTAATAGGGACCATCAAATTCTTCAACTTTTTGGTCCAAATTTCAGTTTCCGTAATCATTCCTACAATTATATATGTGGTTCTTCTTTATTGACAGAATGTGGTTCTTCTAACGTGGGTCCAATAGATGCTATCTAAGTATGATGTTTTTTTTGGGTCCATAATAAACTCTGATGTTATCTACATGGAAAAATGAAGCGAATTTCTTTCAAAATTACTTATTTCTTTAACTTAACGGGAGTTAACTCTCGCTTGGCAAAATAGGAGTTAACTCACGCCTCCATTTTTAAGATCGATTGAACCAATTTAAAAAGTGATTGAACCGATTTTAAAAGTGTTAACGTGAGTTAATTCACGTTGAAAAATGTCGAGCGAGAGTTAACTCCCACTGAATTAAAGAAATGAGTAATTTTAAAAGGGAGAAAAACAATTTTCAAATGAAACACATTTGTTGTTTCAGAAGCCCAAAATGATGGATATTCTTCACAGATATTGGTTTGCACATGCTTAAGTAAATAATTTAATTAAGTATTTGTTTTATAAACTATTGTGAGAAATTTATCAAAATAAGTTAATAATAGCTTGGGGTAAAATAGTTAAAACTGGATTATTTATGTTGGTATATATTGTCATATTCTTTGATCAATATACATTGATTCGTCTCACAATATCGATTTAAAGTGAACTGATATTAGAGAAATGATATTTGTACAACCATTTTGTGACAACTTCTCTCTGATACTCACATTTGTTTTTACTTTATCTCTCTATTGCTTTGATTTTCATGTCAAAACATACATTTTCTTTGTAAATTTATGGTTGTCCAATAAGTTATCAATCAAATGGTTGTTCAAATAACACATATCTTGATATTATTAGTGAAATCGAAGTTAGTTGTATGAAGAATGAGATTTTTAAAAGAGTAGCTCGATGTACTGAACTCCGCATACGCAGGGGGTCCCATCATGTGATGTATTGTGTGCAGTCTTATCCTAGTTTGTTCTTGTAGTGTTAGGATAAGATAAAATCACAAAAGCAATCACTTTAGATCTTCAAAACTATTAAAAAAATCGATCAATTCGGTCCATTAATCTATTTTAAAATTGACCAATTTAGTTTGATCCATTAACTTTAAAACCGATCAATTTAGTTTGATCCTTAAAATTGATCAATTAGGTCCTCTAGTCTATATTAAAAGTTCATTTTAGTCTTTAACTTATGTAAGTTAATGCAACTTGATCTCTTAACTTAATAAAATATACTATCATATCTATCTATTAAATCACCAAGTTGTGATAACACAGCTAAGGAACCAATTTGACCGATTAGAAGGCCAAACTAAACTGTTAGATAAGTCAAAGGACCAAAATCATCGTTTTAAATTAAGAGACCAATATGAGGTATTTAAACCAAAAATATATATTTAGTTGTTCAAACTTGAATCATTTATGTTTGTTTTCATTGAACAAATGAACCTAAGTTAGGCAATTAGCCAGTAGCAAAGTCAAATGCAAATCACTTTCGAATAATCCATTTTATTTGCACCCTAATTACAAGCGTGTCTAATCAAAATATTTTTCCTATATATCCCAAAATACCTGCTAAACTTACGTCTTGTGTAACAGCTTGGTGGAAAATGTTACTTGACAATGCTTGAGTGAAAAATCCATGGCGGTTTTGGCTTAGCCCTTTTTATAAAAATAAAATAAAATAAAATGATATTGCTCTATCCGCCCCTCAAATTGCCCAGTCCCTAAAATAAGCCGATCGAGAGCTACAACTTTGATAAAAAATACAATGGCTGGATTGTAACTTTCAATAGATTTGTGCCATCAAGAGTTACGACCCAATAAATTTGAGAGGCTTTTGAACAATTTAAATAGTGGATAGATCAATTCTAAATAAAAGATAAAAAATAAAAAATCCATGCCGGTGGCTTAATGAATATGAGAAAACTTCCACGTTAGATGAAATATAATCTAGAAAAGTGTTTATAAGTGAAACACATCCCTAACTTTAGAAGCATTGAGTTAGACTCATTCAAATTTTAAGTTCAAAAAATTCAAATTGTCACAAGTTCTCAAAGATTTATAAATTCAGAGCACACATTAATAAATTTAATTACTGCAAGATTTATAGACAACTACTGCAGAAATTAATATGAAATTTTGTATTTCGATCTTTTTAATCTATCACTTCTATGTAAACAAGTAAGTGTTTTTTAAAACTTTTCAATAACTAAAGAATTATATAACTGGTTTTAATTATTAAAAAAATTCTATAAAGCTAATCCAACGCGAGTCCTAATCCAACACAAGTTTTAATTATTGAAAAATTCCTTTAAAATATCTTTTGATGTCCTACTAAAACCACTGGCCACCTTTTTCATATCTTCATACTTCGCCGATTCTTGTCTTATCTGTTCTTTCCTTTCTCTGATAGCACGGAACAAGGGCTCTGAATGAGTTAAGTTCGGGCATTCCAATTCAGCCATTTCACGGTTGAATTGGTCATACAAATTCTGCAAATAAATCTGTTGTGCGCGAAGTCTTTCTTCCACCACCTTACATTCAAGCTCTTGCGACTTTCTAAGAGCCTCCACGACGTCATCAATGTCAGCCTCAAATTTCAATGAATGTGAATGATAATCATAAGATTCCTCCCTCATTCTAACATTTGAAGGGCTTCCATTCATTGTTACTTCCATTCGATCGGTGCCATGATCTGGTAAGCCTGATTATGAGCACAAAATATTCAATCCTAATACAAAGGTGCAAATAAAACTGAATTTACAAGATCGGCAGTGTTGCTAGTCGCAGAAGTGAAGGATTATAAAGGTTCACTTTATGTTTATGTCTATGAAGTCCGACAAGAAGCCAAAAAAATTGACATATATGCTGTTATATATACACCTCCATAAGCATGCAACATTACTATAGAAGCTGTGATGTGAGCGGAAAGTAGCAAAAGCTAGACCACTAGGGAGTAAGAGAGGACATTTACCTTCAGAATGAACCATATGATTGTCATCATCCATCTTGATATCTTCACCATTGGACACACATTTTAGCTGATACAAAGTTATCAATTTGGTCATAATAAGCCTTTACAATATGTGCAATTCAACACCTACACTCATTACAAACAAGATATTATACATTTCTATCACCTAAACTCAGTTGAAAAATACCTTTGCGATGGCCAATTCAACACGATTGAATAGCTCCTTTGCAACGGGTTTCTTTGAACCACGCACGAGACAAGCACCAAGGTCTAAAACTTTCTTTTTAATCTCATCGTTCAAGTCAACAGCTTTGCATACTTCAACAAGCCTTTCAATGTGAGAGACAAGGTCGGTCCTTCCATCACATCGCCGACAATGATACTCAACATCTAATCCAAAACTTTTCCCAACCGTGCCAGCCAAGAGAGATCGAAGTGCGCATTCCACATGGGCAACATGGCCGCATATTCCCTCACCGACATTTACTCCGCACTTGATATAACTGTACCCGCCAAGAGTAGAATTAACTGTTTTGCAACAAAGAATGCAGGAACAATCACGACAAAATCCAGACTCAGAACAACATATATCACAAGGCATGGCCGGCGAATGTTTTTCTACTACGTCCAACTTTAGACTGTCGCACTTTTTATTTCTAGCTTTGCACCTAACAACATCAGTCTTGTTGTCATCAGAGTCTGATTCTATTATCAACGGTATCTGTTGAAGAGGTACCGCAGCTATCGGCACCATATTGCATCCTACCATACAATTAAAACAACACCAAGAGTTATTTAGCAAAGTGATCAATATCTCAAGATGCTAAATCTACATTTACCCACGAAAGAAAAAAAAAGTCTTTTGTCACGTATAAAACATACATGGGTTATTCCTGTTTAGCATCTATAACAATATATAAAGGAGATAATGAATTTTTCATTCTTCCAATTATATTACTCTCTTGTCACAATTATAAGCAAAAAATTACTTTTAAGATTCATTGAATAACGGATGTATCTAGTGTATATTATAGAACAGATACGTCAATTATTCAATGAATCTAAAAAGTAAATTTTTGCTTATAATAGAGTAACTGGTTTGCTTATAAAAGTGACCAGAAGGATTATTAAACAAATTTGCTTATAAGAATGTTATAATGTAGAGTTGTTGAAAAAGATAAGCATGATTTGTTACAGTTTGAAAATCACAAACATTCATGCCTATAAATTAAATCAAAATTTCATAAACAAACACAATTCAATAGCTTCGTTAGCACAATATAAAAGGCTGTAATAAAAAGAGCAAACAAATTGATGCCTGTCTGCACGCTACTTAATATAAATTAAATTCAGAAAATGTAGCGTAATTAAACTCAGCAGAGATTTAAATTATAAATTCCACGAAAATGACACATTGAAATCATTACAGATCGATAAAATTAATGAAGCAAAAAATGAAATCAAAATGATCAATCAAAACATAAAATGCTAAATCCTTGCAATAGATATAAATGAAAATTAAGAAATCAAATCTACAAATCTAAGAAACATTAATTAAGATATCTAGTATCATAAACAAAACAAAAAAAAAAAAATTACCGTTGGAAGCATTAAGAGAAGGAATTCTCCAAGAGAAAGAAGAAAAGAAGGCATGAACATCAGCATCAGGGAAAGTGGATTTGATATATCGTTCAACAGAGAGCTTGCTAGCAAAGATATGGCGATGTTTGCGGCTGGATCCACCTTTCTGAGTACTCAATCGGGAGGGTGAGTAAAGATATCGATCTTGAAAGCATCCATTGTTATGAAGTCTTTTACCAGTTTTCCATCCCCAGATGTCACCTTGTTGTGGCCAATTCTCAGGAGCATATGGTAACCCTTCGCCTGATTCATCTGCTGGTACTGGATGGAGAGTCATTCCTGTAAATGTATCGGCTCTCTTGCTTCTCCCCATTGCAACAATTCAACTCAACAAACAAGGGTTTACGAGTTCTATTGGATTATTGTTAAGAGAGAGAGAGAGAGAGAGTTTTTGACCAAAGTTAACAGAAAGAAAGAGGTGGCGTTATGCAATGGATGTGTAATTTTATTTTACTTTTTCCAAGATACTCATGCATATGCATTGTATCCAAGTACTTGTGTTGGTCAAACGACATTAATTACGGTTTCACGTGTAATTTTTTTTTTTTCCTAGCTAAAGAGTGCCTTCGAGATATCAATTAAACAATCAAAATAAATAATCTAATTATTATATAATCAAAAGTCATAATTTATATTTTTAAGATACATTTTTTATTTATAGATTTATTAACCATTGCCTTGAAAATACTGATCAGCAAGACCCATTATTTTTACATAAGACACAAGTATATGGTTAATAAAAGGGTTTAGTTCACGAGCGCTTTCGGACATTTTTTAAGGATTCTAAAAGAAAAAAATTAATTTATAAAAAAATCAAAGATTTTGATTTACACATGTTTTCATAAATAGTTAAAAGTTTTATGGAATACCATGGAGACGGTTCTCGTGAGCATAGCTCACTTTGTAAGAGATAATGTATATTATATGTAGGAGTTGAGGTTCGAACCCGGACACCCCACTTATTCACTTTTAAGGTGAATTTCTCTAACCGCTAGGTTACTTGACAAAAAAAAATACCATAAAGACACTCGTTAACATTTTACTAATAAAAAAAGTGTTCCTTTTGACAAAAAAATTACTCCATCTAATAAAGAATAAAAAATAACATTGTAAAAAATAAAGAATAAAAAATAGTTCACCATCCAGATGGATCTAGAGGTAATAGTTAGGTGTGATTAAACTATAAAAGAAACTATAAACTAAATCATATTAAAAATTAGAAATAGAAATAATATTGTTTATGATTATCACCAAAAAGAATAAGAAAATTATGAGATAATATGTCATAGAAAATTAATCGATTATGATAAAAATCCGATCCAACTTATCGTAATCAATTAGTTAACATGTTGGTTAACCTCATTATGAAACACGGAAAAAAATCATTGACTTATCAAATTATCCATCGAACTATGAAAAAGATTCAACAAAAGACAGAAACAAATTTACTATATGTTTTACGTCAGGCAAAACATAAGGTAACTTCCGATATAGTAGTAAAAGCAAGACGAGTAAACGGATCGACTCATCAAATTCATGCTGAAATAGGATCCAAACAAAAAAAAAGCACTTTCATTCGTTGGTTATTTGCCAAATATTTACTCCATTTATGATTATCTTCCAAGTCTAACCATATCTTTGGTTTATGATACTACATACTACATTGTGACTTGTTAAGCCCTATAGTGAAGTTGTAATAAGTTTGTATTCATCACCCCATATGGCTAAAGTTCGATCCTTGCTATCAACTTTTTAATGATTAACTTTTTTTTTAAAAAAATTAATACTTTTAACAAAAGGAAATGCTAACTTACCCCATTGGGGTATAAGTTAAAAAGTTAAATGTAGAAGTTTTTTCTTGGAAATTGTGCAGTCAATATGTTTTAAAAGTTTCAAAAGTTATATTTTTAATATAAAATTTATTTTTAATATCCATTTTAAACTCATTAACTCGTACCTTAAAATGCTATGTATAGCGAAACATATTTCACAAAATCATTTAGATACCATGTTTTCTACCTGATTTTCACAAATTCCGCACATTTGTCGTTGAACCATTCAAACTAGTGAATATGCTTTGTGATTGTTTCGTTAGATTCTCCTTCACGATGAATAGCATCGATCTTAAAAAAGTGTAGGAAAAACCCCAAACGTGTGCATCTGGGAACTATAAATCTACCACTAGACTATACAGAAAAACGAGAAACACTAACGACACATATAATATATTATCAATTCGTAAGGCCTAGTATACGTAAAAAAAAAATTGGGTAATATTCTTGGTGTGGTTATAGTCACACTAAGTCTTACGATGAGTCCGCCCCTATTCACAAGTATATACAAATATCGACGTTGTGATTTAGATTCGAATATCTCAATTACTTCTTTTTTTTTTTTTTGCATTTACCATTACCATAAATGCAACATGCAAAATATTGAGAGTTATATATGTATTTTTTGTCAACTAATTTGACTAGAACCATTCATTTCAAACGTGGAGACATGATGAATCTCACGTTCGAGCATATATGCATCCTCACATATCAAATATCTTTGCAACCACCAACCAAGTTATACTTATGAAGCAATTCATAACCAACTGCACCAAACTTCATTGGCTGAAATGTTTTGATAAAAAATGAAGGTAGAATTGAAAAAAAAAATATAATTAGTATGATCCTGAAAATTGAAGTTGACAATTTCTTTTATTAGGACAATTTTTTATATTTTTTTTTGGCAAATAGAACAATCTTTGTACTCGCTCCATTCCTAAATACATTAAGTACAAGAAGGCCGGCTCTGAGAAAAGAAAGTACAAGAAGTATGTTCCCTCGAGACATCAGCAATAGAGGCAGGAGGAAAGTCAAATAGTTCCATCTCCAAATATGCTCAGCAACATCATACGACACTTGGTCGGCTTCATGCAATACATGCACCCAAATAATTGTTATGGAACATTTTGAATCACTATACACCATTGTATGAGCAATACCACACATTCTTCGTGAAGCAAATAAAGCTGTAGATGGATTCATCTAATATGAACCGATTGACAGTACCTTTGATGATCCTTTCTGCTCACACTTTTTAATTAGCTTCTTCGTTTGTTTTGATGAGGCCTAGCCCCGGGAGGGGATTTCCTCCGGTATGTTGTATTTTTTCTCTGCAGCGTAGGAATCTACACCATTAAATTTATTACTATCTCTTATGATTTCAAGTTTTTAATATTTAGATTTTCAAGTATATATTTTTATTTAAAGGCTGGGATTTTAGTGGACCCTCCAGTCATTGGAGGGGATCCATTCCCCCTAGCTCCCTTCCTCTCATAAAAAATAATAATTTAAATGCGACATTGATAATAAAGTGGAATAAATATTAATTTATAGGTAAAATATTGAAAAGTAAACTAATTGTGCCTTTTTTTTAAAAAAAATCTTATAGGGAAAATACCACTATTTTAATTTTTTAAAAAGATTTATAAAAAGAGGGAGTAGTTGTAGTTGTATGACCTACTTTAATCGTAAAACTGAATTATACTAATTTTTGAAACTTGAAGATGATGGAAACTTTATGGTTGTCTTCTCATCTTCACATCTAAGATCACATATCATTCTGAATGCATCTTATGTAATCGATCTCAGAGGTGCAATTGTTTTTCTTTCACACGTATCTCCTCACTTCAAGAGGACAAATAAACAACTTATCAATCATTTTCGTATGTTTACTTTAGCAATATTTTCTTATTCTTATGTCTCGAAGAACAATGCTTCATTTATGTCATAAAATAATACCCCTGACCACAATCAAGAGTAGTTTTTTTTTTTTGTTAATTAAGGAGTAGTATAGATATATAGCGATCGTATTCTTAAATTCTCTAATATTATGTTTCTAACCAACTTGCCATTTATAAATATTTTTAATCATCATTTACTAATTACTACCATTTATAATGGATAACAAATATTTTTAACCTATTTCCTATTCCTATTCCAAATTTTGGGTACAACCAACTTGTTGAAAATTGTTGTATATACATTTGGTTAGGCTGAAAAACACATGTAAATTACTCAAATGCTCATCGGCAGTTAACTGTCGAATTATGGAACCGGCTGCAGTTAACTACCGAGGAAAATTCGGCAGTTAACTGCCGATGAAACTTCAAACCTGTTTTTTTTTGTTGACAAAAACCATAAATTGTCATTATTAATATTTATTGATTTTGAATGTTTCAATCATTATTTTGGTACGTTTCAAACAATTGCAGTATTATACTTATGCATATATATTTTAATAAGAATAAAATTTAAATCAATGTAAAAATTAAGCATTTGAATATTGTTTTGCACATTACTTAAATTAAAATAATAATAAAAAAATCGTTAAAATAATTGTGCACAACGATTTTTTTTTA
>Ga0315915_1002229_pt1 | contig 24306 bp, 14 predicted proteins | sample MpolbnodulesMG_FD_207738 | JGI IMG/M metagenome (GOLD analysis project Ga0315915, IMG submission 207738) | Medicago polymorpha root nodule microbial communities from Los Angeles, California, United States - branched nodules | ecosystem: Host-associated > Plants > Roots > Nodule | place: USA...
GTGGAGTCAAAGGCCATCATGGAGCAACTTACGGAGTTCAACAAAATCCTTGATGACTTGGAGAATATTGAGGTGCAACTTGAGGATGAAGATAAAGCTATACTCTTGTTGTGTGCTCTACCGAAATATTTTGAATCGCTCAAAGATACCATGCTATATGGCAAAGAAGGCACTGTTACCTTGGAAGAAGTTCAAGCGGCTTTGAGAACCAAGGAGTTGATCAAATCCAAGGACTTGAGAACTGATGAAAACGCTGAAGGCCTAAGTGTTTCAAGAGGGAATGGTGGAGGTAGAGGTAACCGAAGAAAGAATGGTAACAACTCAAAGTCTAAATGCTTTAACTGTCACAAGATGGGTCACTTCATGAAGGATTGTCTGAAGATTAATGGTAACTCCGTACAAATTGTCTCTGAGAGTTATGAGGATGCAGGTGCTCTGGTTGTGTATTGTTTGGAGGATGAAGAAGGTGATGTGTCTCACCTTGAGAATGATGCCTAGTGGAGCGGTGGTCGTCTGGAGAGACGTTAAACACTCAACATCATCCTGGAGAGGCGGTGGTAAGAATACTCATGATCAGTCTGGAGAGGCGGAGGCAACAATACTCATGATCTACCTGTTGAGGTGGAGTTTCAAGGTTGAAGACATAGTGGGATGAACGCATTTTCTAGTTGAGGTAGAGTACGCTTAGCTTGAGGTGGAGTTGAACACACCGATAATGGTACGACTATGGAGGACTTTGGGTGCTATGCTCTAGGTGAGCAAGGGATTTCTTCGTGAAGACGGAAGGCATTACAGAGGTTGAAGAATGTATAGCATGGCTTGCGGGATTACCCTAAAAAAAGGCCAAGCGTGATTGAATGCAAGGTGATCTTCAAGGAAACAGGAGATGTCATGTGTTGGAGAGGTTATGGTGAATGTTTGTGGAACTACCTAAAATTCCTAGTGTAGTTGGACTGCAAGGACCTTCGAGAAGGCGGAAGACATTCCGAGGGCCGAAGGGGTTAAGGTGTGTACTTGTGGATTACTCTAAAAGCCAAGGGTGATTGGGCACAAGTAGATCTTCAAGGAAGCGGGAGATGTTCCGTATTGAAGAGGTATGGTATAGTCTTGTAGAACTACCTGAAATTCCTAGTGTAGTTTGGATACAAGGATCTTCGAGAAAGCGGAAGACATTTCGATGGCTGAAGAGGTTAAGGTGTAAACTTGTGGAGCTACTTGGTGTAGTGGGAAGCAAGGGAAAGAGCAGTAAGGTGGTTGATGGTTTGGCATCATCACTAATGTAGAGTCAAGGTGGAGATTGTTGTAAAAGTGACTCAAAATTAGAGAAATTGAGGTTTCTGGAAACTGTCAATTCGGGGCCCGGATGGGGTTGTCTGGGGCCCGAATTTGAGTGTTGTTTTTTGTCTGTTGGTTCGGCAAAAATCGGTGGCCGAATGGAGGAATTTGGGGCTCAAATTTGCCAGCAGAAAATATAACAGAAACGTATTTTTGGGCCAAATTTGTTACAATTTTATTGGGGTTACTTTTACTATAAATATAGGCTTTGTATCAGAGTAAACCTTGAGATAGAGGGGGCTGAAACAAGGGTTTAAAAAGGCAACAACAAAACTAGGGTTTGTATAGAGTTTGTCTCTTTGGCAACAAACACTAGGGTTTGAGGGTTGATTCACCTTGGGAAACACTATTAGGATTGAGTCTCTTGGTCACGGGAAGAGATTGGGGCTTTGGGTAGAATTAGGCGGGAGACTTATTCTTGTAACCCATTGATATCTCTTTTGTAAAGTTACTCATCATTATAGTGAAACAGAGGGCTGCTCTCTCCCCCAGACTAGGTCAATTTGGACTGAACTGGGTCAACAAATTCTTTTGTGTTCTCTCTTTTCTCTCTCTCGTTGTTTTCTGCTTTTTGCTTATGTTTAATATTGTTCCATTCACTTTGTTTTGGTTGCTTGATTATCCCTTGCTCCACACATCAAGTTTATTGTATTGATGTGATTTTTTTCATCGTATTCACAACAAAATGATTCTTAACTAGCGTTCTTATTGCACTCGTTTACAAGTTTTTTTTTTTATAAAACCTACGCATAAAGTGTTGAGAAGTGGAGTGGGGAATCCCATATTTGAATTTGTGCCCCCTACATATTGTTGAATTATAAGTGTGAGTGATTAAGTCTCACATGTATAAAATGTTAGATTTATTAGAGAGGACATGAATATTCATTAATTTAATACCTTGAGATTTTGGTTGGAGAGAGGAGGACGCTAGTATATGCATGGGGCAGCTTTGGCTACCCCAATTTTTTTATTTTGTTTAAGTAAGTAGGTATGTTTCATATTTTGTCACCTCAATAATATATTTTTAACTACTGAAAATAAATTTATTTATAAAAAATTGATAGAAACATGAAAATTAGAAGAATATCACATAATTGATAAATTTCTTTCATCTCATCTTTGCACTTCTAATCTCTTCAATAACTATAAAGATAATTTGTTAGCAATGAGTTTCTTGCAAATGTGTAGATAAATTTGACTCTTTGAAGCATCGTTGAACTCAACATTTTTAAATAGTTCTTATAGTTGTTTGTTTTGTTGGTGTTGTTTTAATTTACATTTATATAAGCAAAACTAATATATTAATTTTTCTTCAAAGTTAATTTAATATATTATTAATTTTTAAAAAATAATTTTTTTTCTATATATTTGGCCCCCAAGTGAATTTATTGCTAGCTTCGCCGCTATAGATGGAGATGTGGCGTCTCCGTCTCTTGTTATTCTAGAGCATTGTATTTGTTCCTATTGTTTTTCGCTTGACCCCTAAACTCCCCAACACATATCAAATGTTCATGCACCTACCATTTCAGTTGTACGTACTGAGACCTTGTTTATAAGATTCTATCAATTGAAATCAGTCATATAAATTCAATTAAACTTTTTGTTACTTAAATTCTAAGATTCCTCATTTTGTTATTATTTGGATGCCATGCTGCTGCAGTTGCTTGGTAGGTTAAGAACACTGGCATGAGTGTTATGATTTGTTTGATTTGTGAGTCTATGTACTGTCCTGTATGTATCACATTACTTTTTCTTAATTGATATTTCGTTATTTTTTGTTGGGGATGGTAGGAAACAGATTCTTCACATCAACACAGATATAGAATTAGCGCGTTCGATCAGGCAATTTTCCGAGATGTACATAAAAGCATACCAAGATGTATGTGGCCTACATTGCTTCTGCATGCAATTGCATGCTTCTATAACTGCAAAGAATCCGAACTCAGGAGTGATCGTGATGGCTGTGAAATGTAAAGGAACTTCGTATGATCAGTTTTCTTTTAACCAAACAAAGAGTTATACCAAGACATTCCTTGTTGTATCTATGCATTTTATCAACCGATTTATATCCACACGCAAAAAACCAATGTAGGCAATGTGCACCTTTGGTCTTTTGATGATTTTCTTTGATTTTTGAGTTTAATGGACATGCAGTGTGACTGTGTAAATCGTTTTTACATCGACGTCCAACAAGAGTCCTCTATTTTTTCATGGCATAACATCTATTTTAAATTCAGTTACAAAAGTAGGGTGATGCCATGTAAAACGACATATTTTCATTGGATGTTATTGTAAAGTTTAGTGGTTAGTTTGTCCAGGGAGGGGAAATGTGTTCTCTGCAGAGATCAAAATCAAGACTGCTAGCATTACCATTATTGCTGTCAAATTCGGCTTACACTTAAAATTGACTAATATGTGCTAAGCAGATTAACCTATTCCACTATAGCAGTTACAGATCTTCAGTCCTTAACCTATTCCAACTATAGCAGTTACAATGCTTCACTCCTTGAAACATTTTCAAAAGAGTTAAGCAGTTTCCACCAAAAAAAGAAAAACTCTTCCCGTACTGATGTGTCGACTAGTACATCTAACATGCATACATTGTTGCATGTAAATATGCTAAATGTAATACAATATACATATGATTTTGAACAAAAAAAGGCCAGAAGTTTCAGCCTTACCAATGCTAATAAGCATTTCAATTGGTACTCCATATTGCCTGCATTTGAACTTAGCAGATATGAAGCAATTTTCTTGGATATTTTTAGCCTCTATTGAAGTTTCATTCTCCGCAATGAAAGATATGCCAAGAAACGGTAACCGAAAACCATGGCAATCAGAGCAGCTACTTCTGTTAAACCACTGTCAATTTTGATTCCATTTACAATAGGTGTGAGATGTTCATATTGCACCTTGAGTAACAGTTTATAAGTATGGTAGTTGAAAGACATGTAGCGGATCCAAGAAATGAATATTGGGACTTTCTGCAAAATTAAGGACCACACATTAAATTCTTCTGTTAGACTGAAATATTTGATCATAATTTAGGTATGTGTCTTACCTGGACGAAAAATCCTCCTGCCAGCATGAAGGTCATCACAGTTACCGAAGCCAAAGTTGTTGCTCTTTTCAAGTCCATAAGCGTAGCACCGATAGCAAGTCCAAGACCCTGCTTTGCAATCAGCCATTGTTAGCATTGTAAGCTATCTATTTTAGTCAATATTTTAAAAACCGAACCTGCGAGACCTTTAGGTCGTGGTTCAACTGCCTCAAACCTGGGTAAAATTGTGATAGAACCACCAATATTACCGAACAGTCATAAAGGCCCGGTTCAAGGTTCAACATGCTGAACTGTTTTGTTCGGTTTTTAAAACACTGATTTTAATTTATTTTGTACTGTCTTGTTAGTATTTTCTGAAATGCATACCTGAGCTGCAATGATGCAGAGGAAAACAGTAAGAATGGTGAGGAAAAAGGGAGCAGCACTTAGTCTTAGACCAGCCATGAAGTAAACAACAAGGAGAAAAAGCACCGGTAATATCAGGTCTAATGGAAGGTCGCTCGTTGTTCTAGCAAGGAAGTATGCGCTTAATCTGTACATATCTGCAGCACGTTCCTTATTCAACATGGCTCTCTCTTGAGGAAATGTAAATATTGCTGTAAAAACTGGAAAGAATCCCCAGAACACGGCAATAAAGAAAAGCAGTCCTGCCTGAAACCAAAACATCAATATTTTATCATAAGATGGTCATGTCTTAGGCTGTGTTTGAAAGTGCTCATTTATAGTTTATTTTGTCTTGTCATATGTACTTGAATAGGCTTTGTTTGGATAATCATTTTAATTAAGCGCTTATATCATAAACTTTTATTCAATAAACACTTAAGGTCTTTTCACGAACGACGCAAAAGCGCTTATAACCACTATGGTTTTTCGGTCGAACAGTAGTTTACCTGATCTTGCAAATCTTTTGGGTTTTTAGCATCGGATTGCCACCAGAGTAATCCTAAGATGATTGCAGTGGATAAAACTTGTGTGATTCTCAACCAGCTAAAGTAGTCATGTCTCCTTTCTTTGATTCCTCTCCAAAAAAGTATGGAAAATTGTTCATCCCATCTTGCTCCCCATTGTCTTTTAGCAGAAACCACTTTGGCCTTCAAATCTTCATCTAGAGGTGCAGAAACCATTATTTTTTTCTTTTCTGTTTCCGCAACTCGAGATTCATATGCCTCCACTAGATACTGTTAAAATTCACATATTGAAATTTTTTGTCAATGCCTGATTGATGTTTCATTTACTGATGTATAAAGACTTCACATATTGAAAGAACATTGTTATTCGATGTAACTGAACATTCATGTCAACCAATTGGAGATGAAATGAAACTCCAACCAATTGCACCAAATGCATAAGTTTTTATATTTTCCACAACATATAAGGCTCGACGATGATATCAATTTCATTTAACCATAAGATACTGATGAAGTAACTTCTTACCCAAGTAATCTGTTAGCAATAAAGCACTTATGAAGAGTATAGAAGATCATAGAAACTTTTTCAAATATATAGGAGTTTTTTATGTAGATCCAATAAAATAGTGGAATGAATATCTAAAACTGACAAAATCACAAACACTGGTCATGGCACTAAAACTGACACGCAAACACCGATATTAATTTGAGAAAATGGAAGTGATTGAATGTAACTTCATAGATATGTTGGTTTCGTGTCAGTGTCACCAGTCACGACACTAAAATTGAGACACAGAAACCAGTATTAATTTAAGAAAACTGAAATGATTGAATGTCAGTTCATAGACGTGTTGGTTTCCTGACGAAGACCGACACAGACACATGTCGATTGATGCCGTGTCGCTGCTACATAGCTTTAGTAACTAGTAATGGAAGAAAAGAAATGTTACCTCATGGACATCTGCCGGTGATGGTTTTCCATTATATGTTTCCACTGCTGCATTTCCGATTTGCACTTTATCCTCCAACTCTGATGGTACAGAAACATCGTTTATATTTCCATTAGCCAGGTCTAGCAAAAATTCTGCTGGATTCATGGAAATAAGTGGTGAACATCCTATAGATTGGAAGTAATCCATTGATTCTGATGCTTTTCCAAAGTAAAGCAAACTCCCTTTCCCAAGAAGGATCAACTTGTCAAATTTGTGAAAGAGTCTACTTGATGGTTGGTGAATTGTTGTCACTACTGTTTTTCCAGCCTACCATATAATTAACCGGTTAATCATGAGAAGACACCATGCTGGTTCATCCGCAAAGCAAAGAATTAAACATGCTTACATGCATATGAATGGATAAAATCAAGAGTTTACAATCATATGTTTGATTTTAGAAGTAGTTATGATTAAAGTCAAATGTTTCAATGATCTGATGATTACGATTGATTGATAGTGTAAAAGATATTTACACAAAGAATGTATATGAATTAATAATACCTCTGCTATGTCTTGCAGCATCTGAACGATCTTCAAAGCAGTTGTTGAATCCAAACCAGATGTTGGTTCATCAAGAAACAGAATGGAAGGATTGATTATAATCTCATTGCCAATACAAACTCTCTTCCTCTCTCCACCAGATACTCCGCGGACAAATGAACCACCAATCATAGTATCTTGGCACCTGTTTTCATGCATACAATACAAAACTATTGGCTTCTATAACTAAAAAAAGTATATCTCTATAATGGTTATAATGCTTATATGATTTTTATGCTTATAATAATTGTGCAACCATTTACCTTTCTAAGCCAAGTTCATAGATGACATCTAAAGCTCTTTGTTCCTTTTGCTCCTTAGTTAATGTCTTTGGAAGTCTTAACCGAGCCGCGTATGTTAATGTCTCTTTCACAGTTAGGTGAGCAAACAAAACATCATCTTGTGTCACAAACCCTATCCTGCAATCATATGCTTCTTGTAAGTACAATACTTATCTTATTGATAAAAGAACAATTTGATAACTAAAAACTATACTTTAGAGTTTCAATAAAATCACTGTGTCATCGTGATTTTACCAAATTCACCGTCAATTCAAACATGTGCCGAATCACAAGGTAAATTGGTAAGTAATAAATGTATATATGCTAGTAACCCTAGTCTACGATTGGATTTTAACCTGCTTTTGAGAAACTTGGAATATGATTGGTCATTGTAAGTGATAGAACCACCAATTGTGGGCTGGCTTATTCTTCCTCCAAGGAGATTTAAAAGACTTGTCTTTCCACTTCCTGAGGGACCCATCAATGCCAAAACTTCACCTGGATTTACGGAACCACTGATCCCATACAAGATATCCTTCTCCTCACTTGATGTCATGCCTTTGAGTATTACCTTGTAGGTCACATCAGTGAACTGCATATATTTCCAAAATTAGTATATAATATAACTCATTAAGTGGGATTCATCAACATAAACACAATTTAGAATAACCTACCTTTAGATATATAGGCAAAGTAGGTTCAGTTTGAAACTTTATCCTTGCCCTTGTTCCAGCTTCAATATCCTCAGCTGCAACAGACATATTTAACCCTTAAAATGTGGGAATAAGAAGCCCTATACAAGGCAATTATAATGAGTTTAACTTAGGAAGATTGTGTAAAAATGCACGTTCTTATAGTACTTGGTTACTCAAACAAACATGTAGTGGTGTTATTTATGTGGGGCTTTTGATATCTAGAAAATGATTTGCATGGATGCTTCTGATATTATTGAAGATACTAGTACTACATGATCCGTTAAAAGGGTGCAATATATATATGCAATATTAGCTAGGGGGGGACAACTTGTCAGCAAGGATATGCACCCTTCACCTACATAAATTTATATCTATTACTCGTCTCAAATTATAAATCGTTTTCTCAATTTCATGTAAATTAATAAATGAATGTAATTTTGTATAGAAATGAGAAATTATAAGATAGTTTATAGAATTATCTTTAATTAATAGTATTGAAAAACGAAATAAAGAGAGTTGAAAGAAGACGTGATAGTAAATTTTATGATTTGCAATGAAATGTTATTGATATTATAAAACGACTTATAATTTGAGATATTTTTTTTAAAGCCGCCCACGGTGGCCACTACTCTCTTCTCTTTGAAAATGTAATGAATGCCATGCAATGCATACCGTCCAATATTGACATAATCACACTCAAACTATTTTCACAAAATAGAGATGGAACTTATGCTTTGAAGTAAAATTTGAGCATTTTGCCACTAAGCTAAAGGAGCACAAGTGAAATTTAATAGGATATTTGCAAGTTATAATAGATTAAAGATTATGATAGAGAAAAATGGTAAGTATACATATTAAAATTATATAATTTCAATATTTATATCTTTTTCATATAACAAAGTTGTATCTTTATCTCCAAACAATAATAATAGTAAATAATAATAATAATAATACGCAATAATAATAGTAAAATAATTATTTATTAAAAATAATGTGCACCCTTGGAGCTAGAGTTCTAGACTGATTCTCATGAAAACACAAGTGGGGAGACAAACATGGACCGTGATGTTTATGAGACGATGAGATTGACCAAGACAAGTGGTAATTGGGAAGTCAAGTTCACTACATAAAAGTCAATCTCAAATTAATCGAGGGACCATTAATGATTGAAACAATGTTCACTTTTTCTCTCCTAAAAGAAAGGAAGATGAAAGGGTAAAACAAAAAGAGATAGGTCCACAAGGGAAATGGATTCCATGTGGTATGGTCATATATTTATGCAGTTTATAATTTTATCCGTTAATTCTTATCAGACAATTCACGCTTAGTTCATATAATCAGATGTGTGCATGTTTGGTTGAACTGTGATATAATTAAAAATCACGATGAATCATATGATCTTGTGAAGCTACAAGCATGTTTCTTCCAAAATATCTGATAAAATTAGAACGATACATAGAAGATTAACATAACCCCTATACAAAGATAAAATGCACAAATCAAGTGAAGCTACAAAGTGTAGCTGTTCTCAAAATCACAGTGGATCATCGTGATTTTATCAAGTCCACGTTTCAACCAAACTTACAAGTATATTTACTAAACTTATAATATGAACAATATGATCTTAACCATAGATAGATCCAACATGACCACTAGGTGACTGCGGAGGACCCATAAGTACGACCTAATTAATATATAATTGGTCCTTGATGACCACACATAGTCAACAAAATGGGTCATGTCTACCTTGCAAAAATAGTAGTTTGAAAAGAAATGCAACTTGATTCTTGTTATAGAAAGAAAATTGGAATTGGAAGGAAAAGAAAAGACAAAAAGATTATGAGAAAAGTCACCCATAAATCACATCAAGAGTGGAAATTGGAGCATACAAATGAAACAATAATTGTACATTAATTGGTCAGAACTATGCTATTACTATATATGTTGTTTACAATTATCAATTTGCATGTGTATAATTATTACTCTAATGAAAATGACTCAAACCAGACAGCAGTCACCACTGTCTTGGTCATGTGCTGGCTAGTACTTTACTCTATATCATGATCTTGAATTAATATAAGTAAAATGAACTATTCTTATCATATACTTCATGTTATTATTTTCTAATTGCCCTTTAATTAGTTTTGATTTTATTTTTCAACAATTCTTTTATTCTTATGGAGCATGAAATAATAGCAACTATTTTACTTATGTATAAGACTAGAAGGAGTATCAATGATACACATGAAGAGATTGTGGTTAGAGGTTGTTGGATGACTGGATCCCACAATGATAGACATATGGCCTAAGTGCATGATTCAATTACTGTTTGCACCTTCAAACCTCTTTCTTTTCTTCAAAAAATAAATGTTTTGTTTTTCTTCAGAAAAGGAATATTTTTGTTCTTTAAAAAAACATTTTAAACTCAAATTTACGGTTGGACAAAACTTACTTGCCTTCTTTTTGTTGATACAAGGTGATTGTTCAATAAACTCTTCGACTTGTTCACAATTTCAACAAAATGTATATAAAAAGTTACGATTCGATTGGAATTTACTTACGAGAAATGTCTATCATGAGTTACGATCCGATTAATGTAACAATTTGAGGAGCTTATTGAGCAATTATGCAAATAGAAATGGGAACTTGGCTAAGCATGTTACTAACAATTCTGAAGGGGCTGTGGATAGGAGAAATCCCCCCTTCTTGTACTCTTTATATTTGGTTGATTTGGGCCCTTTTGGGCCTTAGTCTTTTTCTCAATATATTGTGAAAATTGCTGTTTACACTTTTCATAAGGCTGAAAAACACCATAAAATGATAAATTTAACCCCAATTTTCATCGACAGTTAATTATCGCCGGTTAACATCCATCGGCAGTTAAATTTCAATGAGATTATTTTAGTATTTTCGTGGTGTTTCCTAAAATCCTTTGATGTGGGAACAACAACAATCATATATTGTCTCCATTCAAAAAAAAAGAAAGATGTGATTTAGGTGTTATTTTTTTACTAAAAACAACAATGTGAAAGTTGAGGTTTCCTGTTTATAGATATTTTCAGTAAAAAAAAATACCACCCAGCTCCAATAAAGTTTTTCTGGAAAAAGTGAAAATTATTATTAACTAAGTGATATTTTTATAACAATAAATAAAGTGATACTTCTCTCCAAAAAAAAAAAGTGATACTATTGATCATTTTACAATTTTTCTCAATTGAATGTCAACTTTATCCGATGAAATTATAAGTTCAAACTTTTATCATTGGAATAGTTTAACCCAAATCAATATTAGTGTCAATTTTCAATACAAATATTAATAATTAATTTGTGTCATGTTTACTTTTTTTTCTTCAAAATAAAAAAGTAGGAGTGTATAACACGTGTTCAATTTGTATATGAATATTTTTAAATATCATTTATGCATAAATATGTTCAACTCCACCCTCTCATCTCCTAGTACACTTCATATCATATTCATATCCACCCTCTCATCTCCTAATACACTTCATATCATATTCATATTATTAATTAAAAGAGTTAGGTTAGCAACACTCATTCTTGCTTAAAAGAAAAAACAACACTCAATGTAACACTCGTTTTAATATTCATTATTTTATTAAATAAAATATACGTGGATCTTTCTAATTTATATGAAACTTAATTTTTATAAGGTAGTTGTTTCATCCCAAATTATAAATTGTTTTACAATATCAATAAAACATTATTATTATTTTTTTATAATATCCTTAAGTATTTATTACTTTAAAGAATATTAAAATATGTCCCGAACTTTCTCACTACTAGAAAAAACAAAATTAGCGAGGGAAATTAGTGACGGAAAAAATGAAATTCCTCACAAATTCCCTGGTCGCAAAATTTAGTGACGGAATTAGAGAAGGATTTCACGTTTTCCTTCACTAAATATCCCTCACTAATTTTTATTTTTTTAATAGTGTCTCTTGCCTCCCCTGTCCCTTCTATATTTTCAAACAAACTTTATAATAGTATTAAATTAAAAAAGAAAGAAAAACACTCAATTCCGCAGTCGAGAGTGAGTGATGACTGATGAGTGAGGGTCCAAATTTAGTGGCTTCACATGACTTCACTTCTAATACAAACCAACTAACTTTTTGAGCTACAGACGTACCAATAGCATAGGGGTACTGTACTTTTACGTGTCTTATTACACCAAAGTCACCAAATCATACAAATATATCATTCCTATTTTCAGCAATTAATACGACCAAAACAAAAAAAATCATGAAAACAAATTTTTTTATGAGTAAAATTAACTCATCTCATTAACAATAACATATAAAAAATAGTCATGTAAACCTAACTCAATTGATGCTGAACAATATTATTTAAAAATTAGAATTTGAATTTTGGGTTTTTCACTTGTTGTTTATATTTAATATGTATGAGTCTTAACTGTCATACTACTTGACCAAAAAGATAACTTCAAAACACTATTGTTATTTGCTCAAAAAAAAAAAACACTATTGTTATTTTTTAATTAATTAATGTATGTTATAAGTTTTAAATTTGTTGTACTTTTGTCAAAAAAACTGATTGTCCCTTAAACAAATTTATTTGTATACAAACTCATATTCAACTTGTAAAAATGTCAAAATTGTTACGCAAATTATATTATCATTTCATCTATCTATCAATTAATTTTTTTTATTGTACTACTAATTCTAAATATGGAGTGACTTTGAAACCAGAATTACCGTTATACTTCTTCATTTGACTTTTGAGTTTCACCCGTACTAGATTTTGTTTTGCCCTTAGTCCCTTACCCAATTCAATTGTCACTCTCATGATAAATCATATTTTGTCAATTTTCTTACAATAAATAGATAATTTGTCATTGTTAACCAAAAAAGAGAAATCCACCCATATCTGCAAAAGTAAATTATAGACCACCAACCAACCCCACAACCCTACCACACATATATTTTGTGGTCACCATAGGGGCACGAAGCATAAGGCATGGGCAACTTTTTTTCCTTTCTCAATTTATATTTAATAACAATTCTACTATATATGTAACAAAATATTTGCTAAAAATAAAACAACAGAGAGAATGATGCTCTTTTTTTTTTAACAAAACCAATTAAATTAATACTAAATGCTTAATGCATCATTTGTGACATTTTGTCATATTAATTAGTTAGACACTTAACATGACAAAATCATATTAACATGCATGTTCAATAACTTGCATAGAGTTTAATTAGTGCTCTACACTTTCACCTAAAATGTCTTACAAATTTATCCAACCACTTCTCATATTGTTATATGACACTTTGCTAGGTTAACTCTTAGAATATTTTGTACCATAATCTTTAATATAGTGATTTAATGAATGAAATTATATGATAGTAAAAATGGAGAAGGTACTTACGAATCATATCATCATCACTAAATGGTTTGGTATCAGCAATTTGATCAGGAGGCATAGTGAAACCAGTGAAACCAAATGAGAGACCCAAGCTGGCACTTGAAGCACGACTAAGAGCAGCACCACTACCCAACTCATCAAAATCAATCTTCAATTGAGCACTCCTAGTTTTCCTTATGTGTGAGTTCTTACTACCTCCACGGCCCGGTGATGCAGCTGTTATCCTCCGGCTTGATTTCCTCGACAATCCTCCGCTCCCTTCCAATGCTCCGTTTGTCGAGTGATCACTCGACTGTGGCGACTTTAGAGCCGCCACCATCGACTCCGCCAGCTGATCTGATTGTGTCCTTGATATCCCCATCGTATTTCCTCTCTCCATAACTGCCCAAAAAAAATTAATTAGCCCACAAATTAAACAAAATGTAACAATAGATAAGTTTGTCTAAGTGGAGAAAAATTATGATGGAAGCAAATTGATCGTTGCTTAGAGTAGTGATATTATTATTACTTAAGAGTAAGTAAGAGATATCCATCATACATTGTAATATACTTCAAGGTTAGAAGTAGTGTTTAATTAACTATTAATAGAGGCTTTAACATTAGTAGGTAAGTATATTTTAGACTATAAAATGATATGTATTAGAAGATAGATGAAATTATCCTTAGCATTTTATGCTCAAAAAGGAATAGAGGAAGACATATACCTTAAGAAGTAAAAGCTGTTTCTAGCTTTCAGGGAAGATGATATGAAAATGGAATGTGAGACCAATTAAGCTTAATCAAGCAAAGACAATCGAAATACATGCATATCTCATCATGTGGACTCACCTCTTATAAAGAGCTTAAAGACCTATACAAAGTTACAAAACTACCCCCGTATTTCCATGCAATTAACATCTATGTATCCTTGTATGTATTTTTTTTTATCAATGTTTCTAATATTGATTCTTTAAAAAATGGTTAAATATGTGTCATGTTCCTATGATTTTCAAACTTCGTTTTTAATTCTGATAAAAAATTTCTTCGTTTATTTCACCTTATATTTTTTAAAATCGCTCTTAATGTTATCAAACTTTATATTATATATATGTTATGATAGAAGTCTCGGCAAAAAATAAGTTTAAAATTTGATTTTTAAGTTTATATTTTTGTCATTTAGTTTTTTTTAAGATATTGGCGCTTAAATTAATCATATTTAATTAATTCCTTGTTAAATAGAATTTAAATTATTGTTTGATAGATGTTCATAGCGTTTTGAATATGACTGCAGAGCATGTTTAAAAAATTTAAAGGATACACATAAATTAACTTAACGATGAGGACTAAAACCGTTGATAAAAAATATTTTAAAGACTAGAATTCAAAGAAATTTCTTATCGGACTAGAAACGAAATAAAATTTTATAGGGAGTAAATACATATGTTTCCCTTTACTTAAAAAATGTTCGAAGATGTCCCTTCCGATAAAATTTAAATAATGGAAAGTTGTGAGAAAATTTATATGCTAGGGTGCGTTGTTCGAACACGCAATATCCCTCTTATAATATGCAATTTGTGTGTGCATTTTACAGCTAAACTTTTTGAAAAGAAAAAAAAAAAGTTGTGCGAATTTTGAAAGGATGAGGCATTGGAAGATTGAAGGGGATTAACTTGTGGGAGTAACCCTCGGGTTCTAACATTCGCACCAGCGACTTCCCATTGTCAATATGAAATCAGTTGTTTGATAAGAATACAACTATTGGGACTAATACACCACTAATCATATATCTCTAATATAACAAATGCTTGTAGTGTCCATCTTATTCAAACTCTTTTTATAAATTGGATTCTTTTCAGTGCACACATTTCAACAACAATATTGTTAAGGCATTGGAAGTTTGTAAGAGATGATCAAGGTTGTTTTGCCATGTAAAGAGTGGATGGCTGTCATATGAACCTTTATGCGGCTGAATTTAAAATTTAATGTTTGCTTCGAAACTAAGAAACGTCAATTTTGAACTAGATTGCAAAAAAGTAGCTAATGCAAAAAATGTCAAACTGGAACTGATTTTGAGTTAGACACTATTCTGGCAGTGCCGTTTCTGAGATTTTGTGTTACCTAGGGCGAATCTACAATTTAGATCCTAACTAATAAACCTATATAAACATCAAACTTGATACAAAAAACAAAGCAATTTTTCTAGGGCATAATAGCCCCCTAAAAAAAATATTTGAGACCCAAATTTCATACTTATTTTTTGGGGCCTAGCCCTGCCTCAGATACGGCCCTGTATTCTGAAGTTACTGTGGTTTGACAGAAAGAAAAAGGCGAAAAAGTTATAAGAGGGTGAAAAATTGAGAGCGCGAATTGTTGTTGGAGGTTTCAAAATATTTCATGAAAATTGAGGGCGCGACCCTATACCAACGTTCTTTATACCGTCACTAAAGGTGTCCGTTGATATATGGTAAATTTCTTGCTGTGATAGATTTTTATATGGTTCTACCATTGATGATTGTAGAGTTATTTTAACTGGACATAACAAGTTTCTGGTTGTTATTACTTGGTGACAAGCTAATATAATAGTGTTCATCCTATGGCTAGGACATCTATATCTCTTATACTTCGTGCATTGATTTCTTGTATTCAAAGCTGATTGACAATAGTGTTTTTTGTAGTCGGGTGATATAATTTAGAGGGATGTTATTTGAACAATTCTTTTTTGTGACAACTTGTTGGACAAACAAATTATAAAAAGACATTTAGGTCGTGGCTCAAAATTCAAATCAATAGAGAGAGAAAGTAAAAACACAATGTGAATATGAGAGAAAAAACTATCATAAAAGTTGCCAAAAATTTGTTATTCAAAAATCATTTCTCTATAATTTAACTTAGTTTGAGGAGAAAAATTCTGTTATTAAACAACTAACTTAATTGGTCCCCCTATTTTAAAATTCGACAGTTTTGGTCCCTCCATCATATTTTTGAACTATAAAAATGTGATGTGGTGAATTTTAAATGTCGTGGAATATGATCTAAAGATGGAAAGAGATTAACATCGATGAAATTGTAACAAAATTCCCTTGAAAACTTCTTTAAAAACATACCATATCACAATATTTTAGACAAAATATTTGATAGAGGGATTAAAACTGTCGAATTTTAAAATAGGCGGACCAATTCTGCAGAATGATGAAAATAGAGGGACCAAAATTGTATTTAAGTCTAAAAAAATAGACATTTTAAACTTGTTGTACTATTTTTTTGTAACCGATTTAAAAAAAGAGGGTTTTTTAATCTTTTATTCTAAACTTGATTGGTAATAAAAAAAAAAATTAGTCCGGTGATAATATAATTAACTTGGTTCGAGTACCCTAGCCATCACCTCTTTTGACCCAAAATCACATCTTCAAAATATTTTTATTTTTTATTAGTTAAATAAGTGATTTTCACACATTTTCAATACTATTTTATTTGTTTTTTAGATTTTGTCGTCTTTACACGACTTTGTTTATTTTGATTTTCCATCTTTGTTCGATTTTTTTTTTCATTTCATATCTTAGTGGTTTTTTTTTTACATTCAAGTTGAAAAGTTAGTGTTGAAAAAGTGCATATTCAATCAACGACTGATATCTTCAACGTTGCAGATCCGGAGACATGAACATTCTAGAGACTTTAAGATAATCATATTTGTAGGCATAGATACTCTCTCATTCTATGCTATTAACATGGATGATGTTTGTTTGTTCACAAATTCATCCATTTTGTTTGTTTACAAATTCATTCTTTTTGATTTTATTGACTTTGACATTGGACCCGTTTGGATTAACTTATTTTAAAGCTTATATAAAACAGCTTATGCAAATAAATAAGTTTTTATGTATTATTTATAAGTTTTAAAGGTAGTTTATGAAAAAACAGTTTATGAAGATATGGTTTTCATTAGTGAGAGCTTATAAAATAAAATAAAAGCTTATTTATTTACGTAAGCTATTTTTCATAAGTTTAAAATAAGCTCAAACCAAACGGGGTCATTGTATGAATGAATATCGTTTATTTTTGTCAAGAAAAACTTGGTTTGATTAAAAAATTGGTTATGAAACAACTGAATTAAAAAATAGACATTTTAAACCAGATTTAATATCGTTATTTTTATAACCGATATAATAAATAGGGCGATTTTATCCGATTTCGAACCCGTGGCCCATATTTTTGGTCAAGTAGCCTCGTGGCTGAAACTCATACATTTTTAATGTGGAGAAATAGGGTATTCGATATTCGAACTCCAACTCCTATAGATATATATGCTCACGAGGATCCGTGGCCCATAATTTAAAATTCTATTTCATGATGGGAACTTTAAGACGCCACGATATATATGTAGGTCGGGTATGATCAAAACCATGCACGTTAAGTCAAGCCATATTTGACGAATGTAGTGAATTATTCTAATTTTCCATGCAAAGACATACATATAGTGCTTGCGAATACCAACTAGTTCAAATCGAGTTTGACGTATCAGATAGAGAGAGAGCATTGTTTGTAATCGAGTTTGACATTTATGAATTAAATGAGTTTAACATTATGTGCACATATTGAAGAAAATGTGGATGGACTCATGGCTCATATGCCGGCTAATAATGTACTTGCAATACGACACAAAGCTAGCAAACGAAGTTCTATTTGCTGGGTTAGAGAGAGACCTTTGTATACGTTACACATTTGAGTTCTTGCAATTTCTAGATTACCTAGACAAGAGGTAAACTTGTTTTGGAGTTTTGTATACCTAAATGGTGTGTGTGAAGAGTACTTTTTCGTTCTTAATTAATATATAGTATATCAATGGGGTACGGTGAAGAATCGTTTATTTTTGGATGCATGGTAGCTTTGAGGATGTCATGTGTTAATCAATGTCGTCCTTCCCATGTTTTTTTTCTTCCTGCAATGTAAGATCAATTCATGCTTTGCTGTTTTTATGAAGTTTCGTAGAAACTTCCTAGCAATGATGTACAATTGTGTGTATTCTAAGGGTCTATTTGGAAGTTCAGGAAAAGAGAAGGGCTTAAAAGAAAAAGAAAAAAAAAAGGATGATTTTTTGAGGTTTAGATAAATTCTTCAAACTTAAAGTATGCAGTTATAATACTCTTTAAATTAAAATTATGTTAATTATAAGCCTTAATTTTTCATTCTCTACAAACTCACTCTCTTACAAAAATTGAAAATTTTCCCTCTCCCCCATAAAAAGCTCTCCCCTTCGATCTTCCAAAAAAACCTTAAAAGTGTGTTTGAATGATGAAATTTATTGAGATAGTTTAATTTTATTGTGTAATTCAAATTCGTCTTGTAAATTCCATTTTATGGATGATAAATTTCAAGAAATTTTATAAACTATCCAACTAAACCTAAATTTTGAGAGAATTTCATATACAACCTAAGAGGTAAGAATTTTTAATTTTGCGAATAGATCCCTATTTAAAATTTGAACTTGGCTCTTAAACGCTTAAAAAGTTTAAAAATTAACCGCTATTTTATTTTTGAATTTTGCAAATAGGTCTCTATGTTTTTAAAAATTTGTAAATTGGTCTCTAACTTTCCAAAATAGCAAATTGATCTCTATATTTTAATATGAATAATTTTAATTCATTTTTAAAAAAATAAAAAAAAAGATAATTCAATTCAACATTTAAATTATTGAATTCCAATGTATCTTGAATTTCTAGTTACCCCATCCAAACATATTATAATTAAAAATTAATCATAAATTTATGGTCGAGTAGTTTATACATATAATGTAGAAGAATCTAATTTGAATCTCGATAATATAAGAAGATGCAATAAGAAAGTTAATCGTTATATGAAGATATAAGGTTGGTATAGTGGCTAAGTTGGATGAGTTAAGAAGTTGAGTGATATAAGTGTGGTCTCAAGTTTGATTCCACCTTCGATAAATACTAATAAATTAACAATTGAAAAAATCATTTGATATTTAGAGTTTTGTTGGAGATCAATACTCTATTAAAAACAAAATTGAATGATGAGTACATATTTAGCAAAAGTATTAGAGTGTTAAGCTTGATTTTATTATCTATTATAAATTTTTGCTTTAGTGCTGGATTCCTTGTATATCAACTCGATGGTTTTTATTTTTTTTATTTATAGAAGAGACCGATTTATACATTCAATTGTTGTGAAGGACTAGCACCAACATCACATAATACAATAGATTGCAATAAGCATGAACAAAATCAACAACAGTAATCGAAAAAAGTGTCGAATGCCAAGTTTGAATCTAACTCAATGTTGATGAGATCTGTTGGATCATTTGCTGTTATGGACCGGTCACAAGACCAATTGTACGTTTACACGTGGACTAACTTACACCATCTTACGACTCCTCACTCAAAGGAGTATGCCAGTTTATGTGCACCGTGCCTCACAGGAGCATATGCCTCCTCATAGGGATCGTCGTACACGTGTCCTTCCCCCCGCTCCTAATCGCATGCCGCATAACCCAGAGACAGTTATGACCAACGCGCGCCTGTATAAGGGTGAACTTGCTTCACCCTCAAGGTGCACCTCACTTTTCACAACACTTCTTACGCACTCTTTCTCAGCTTCATTACTGACTTGAGCGCTGGAGTGCTAACGTGCCTGCAGGCACCCTTCGTTCCACCGCAAAGACTCATCGCCGTTGTACCGGAAGTCGTTACCGATTCACCGGAGCATTCTCTGCCACCATTGCTACTCACTCGTTCTCATCGGACATATCATCTGTTATCATGTTTACGCTATTGGACCATACATAATTTATATTCATGCGTCGTGCCAAATAATATTGGGTGTGAGAGAGTGTGTTAAATAGTCTTACATTATAGATGAGAGATGACATGAACATATGTTTATAAGTGGGGGATAATTCTCACATCGCCATACGATTTTGTGATGTTGTGTTAGGTTTAAGCACAAATTCTAAGACTAATTGCAAAATTTCAGAATTGAACACAAATCAAAGCAAGTTTAACCAAAAAAAAGTCCAACCATTGCCAACCATAGTTGGCTTCCGTTTAATAATGTTGATTGGAAGTATATGCACCGATATTGACACACGGGAATCGGGATACCAAAATTAGCTTTTGTTATCCAAACAAGAATTGGCTTTTGCCAAACAGGTCCTTCTCGTAATACTTAATATTTCTTTTGTAAAAGGAAAAAAAATATTATTTTCTTAATTTTTCGAAAAATAATTTCACAGCCAATATATATGAACAAGTTTTAACTTTTGGAATAAAAAGCTGAATTTTGTATCTTACATTAAAGTTGAAAGTAATAATGACACAAAATTAAACTATATACATGCACTAAACAGCACACAAGTTTTTTCTACGACTATTGGAAAATTTCCAAAGTCGACATTGATAAGAGATAAGATTTAGACAGTTTCTAACAAGAGACACTCTCATCAAATCAGCATCTAAGATGTCAAAGCCTATTAATCGAGTCATATATCATATTATTCACAACCAAGTTCAATAATATTATTCTTAAAAAAAAGTTCAATAATATTATTGCATGCAAGAGAGTATAGCGGAAAAGTCCCTTGATATTAGATAGTATGAGATTTGAAGAGAATTTATAAGAAGAAATATTACCCATTATTAGAAGATGTTGTCACTTTACAAGTTACTTATAGATAAGTTAATTAGACCAGATTCGAACTTAAATAATAAGGATGGTCATAATTTGAAACAAGATTAATGTTACGGGCTCACAATCAATTAGAATTAGTTGTATGAATTAAGCTAACTTTTCTTACACATATTTAGGGTTTAAATTGTGAATAAGAAGTTTGAGGGAGTGGTCATAATGACGACATATCATTTATGATGTTCTTTAAGTTATATGTTTGTATAAAATAATTGATTCGTTGAGTTTTTTTTGTTCTACATAGTTCATCTAAATGTTTGCACCATTGAACGCTTTCAACATTTCCATTAATAAAGTTTGATGTAGTTTATGAGGTATGCTAACATGGATGCATCTTCTTCAACCTTAAAAACCTAAACATTCATACAAATTTTCTCTCTAATCAATTTTTTTATTGCTTTTTATTTTAACTTGATAAAAAGCAATATCTAACCCATATTAATTTAGATAAAATTTAGAGAAAAAAAATTGGTTGCGTCTATGGTGGATCTCTATAATAAGTGGTCCACAAAAGACCATATTAATTTTTAACATCAGTCTAAGATTTTAAAATTTTGCTATCTCATATTGTCGATCGTCCACATAATGTCATCTCCTTGCCTTCCTTCTTCCCTTCTCCCGCCCTCCATAAAAGACATTTATCAGACCTAGAGGTTGTAAGTTCAAGTTTTGCTAGTGTTCGGAAAAAAAAGGTAATGTACTCTATGAGTGTTATTTGATCTATATGGTCTTGGCTATATCTAACCGGACACTATTTCGCCACCCTAAAATTTTGTTATCAAAAAAACTATGTAGGAAATACTTCGAATATATATAGAGGAACAAATGTTTCACTACGAAAAGAAAAAAAACAGAGAGAAACAAATGTTCTTATGGGTGTAGAAATAAGACCGACGTCAATTTAGGTAAACATTTACTTCCTTTATTTTATTTGAATTTATCGTTGTAAACATAGACAAAATTACTAATTTACTCACTCTTTAAATTTATTTTGATGATGACAACAACATCTGATTTGTCTAAGAAATGCATTATATGTTTTTTATTTTGGTGATACGTTCAGAGTAATATTTTGTTAACGCAACAATAAATCTTTTTTTGCTCGTGCGTTGCACGGGTGAAAATCCTAGTATAATACAAACACAGATCACCCCATTAGACGTCATTCTACTGATCAAGTCACTTCCGTAATAAAAAACATCTCTTAAATCTGAAATTTTAAGTTCAAGTCTTGCTAATATTCTTAAAAGAAAATAACATACATCCATCTATAAGTGCTATTTGATCTCTAAGATCTACGCTACTCCCCGACACTATTTCTAATACTTAAAAGACATATCTAATCTAATCTAATACAAGCAAAGCTTAAAAGATTGCATTATGTAAGTTTGTCATAAATGATCCAATTAATGGATGATGTTTGGCAAATTTCATAGGTACAATGATGCAATTTTGTAGTAAATGATAGAATTGATGATGTTTGGCAAATGTCATACGTACAAACAAATAATTCAAGTGGAGAGAAGAGGATAAAAGAGACTTTGAACAAAGGGAGGGTTTGTGGCAACAAGAACGAGTGGTGAGTATAAAATAGTCGTTCAAAGAAGGGAGTGGACAAAAAAAATGCTGGCCTAAAAAGGGCTTGTTTGGTTTGGTGGTTCATGTACGATTAAGATTTTGTTTGTGTATGACATTTGGTGTTAAATGGTTTCATCTCTCTCTATCCAAATGTCTATTTCATCCAAAGAGGATTATAGCGTAATCCCATTATTATGGACATTCATACACTTGTTCCAATCACACTCTTGCTGATTTATAATTTATTTTCCATATGAGTTGTACTTATCCACTTTTTTTTTAATTGATTTTTATTTAAAGAATAAAAATAAATGAGGTTTAAATATGTTTTTTTTAAAGAGTGATTTAAATATGTTTTTTTATCTAGGGAAGAGGTTTAAATATGTTGATTTCATTGTTTATTTTTAATCTAATGACGTTCTTGTATTATTTTGATATATGTTTGAAATTTTTGGGTGTTAACTCTCCGGTTTTTATGAAAAGGAGATTTTGGTAATCTGAAATCCGATCATGTGATAAATATAGTCTAATCAAGAATTGTTCCATCTAAGAATTAAACTTGGATTGTTTCGAACAATTCGTTTATAAGAGACCTTGGTGGAGGGAGCGGTTTTTCTAGATTACCCCCTCATGATTTTGGCGTTGATGAGTAAAACCGCAAGTGCACGGCTCTACCGAAGTAGTAAAAAGAGTATTGTTCCGACAGGGAGTTATGAATTCAATTAACTTTCAACAATGATTAGAAAAGAGTTTTGAGTTATAAAGTTTGGATTTTTAATTAAAAGAAAATAATAAAAATGAAAGCGCCTTGGGATTATTGGTTCATCTAGATGACAAATCCTTCACAAAACAAACCTTAAACCAAAACTTTATATTGGACCCACTTTCTAAAGACAAGTTTCTCTTCAGCGTATCAAAGTTTCTCTCGAAGTCATTGAGTGTGTTCCTCTAGCAACAACGCATATTCTCATGGTTGATTGCTATTAGAATCCTTGAAGAATGAAACTTTCTATGTCTCAAGGTTTGCTAGACTATTCTCATGTTTCGCAACCCTTGTCTAATTTCACGTGTTCCAATATCAAAGCTCCGCTGTCGCATTATGAATTGATATTTGTGATGATGAATTAACAAATACTAACCTTCCGTTGTCGCATTATTAGTTTGGTATTTGTTAATTCATTATAAAAACGGTGAAATTAGATTAGAAAGTAGATTTATATAAAATTAGGGTTTATGGCTTGGTTTGATTAGGATTATGTCATTAGACTTATCCAACAATTCCAAGACAAGAAGAGTCTACTCACTAACGTTCATTGTAGACATAGAAGAGAAGAAGAAGAACATAAAATAAAGGTGAACTTTTATTCAAAGAAACAATTGTCACTTATTATTTCCAAGAACAAAAGATGGTTTTACAAACTAGATGGCTGCTCTATTTATAGTCTAATATTGACTTGAGCCCCAAGAATTAAATCACTAAAGTGTTGCACAAGAAACCATGGGCTCTAGGTCAGAAATACCAAAATAGGCAGCTTTGTCGAAGAAGCAAAAGCAGCAAAAGGGTAAAAGGGTTGCGCCACTTGTTATATTTTTGCACAATATCTTCAAATTATTTGCACAATATATTTTTACATGAGATCTTCATATTTTGGGCATGAATCCTTGCACAATATATTTTTGCATGAGATCTTCATATTTTTGGCATGAATAAACTCCAATTCTCCTTTCTTTTGCTCCAAGACTCCATCTTTCAAATATTTGTTCCTAAAATAAAATAACTTGCAATTGAAGTAAAATAGTTCTAGAAGGAAATAAAAACATATTAAATC
>Ga0315915_1002230_pt1 | contig 24304 bp, 14 predicted proteins | sample MpolbnodulesMG_FD_207738 | JGI IMG/M metagenome (GOLD analysis project Ga0315915, IMG submission 207738) | Medicago polymorpha root nodule microbial communities from Los Angeles, California, United States - branched nodules | ecosystem: Host-associated > Plants > Roots > Nodule | place: USA...
TTTTTGGATGAGCGGTGAATTTTGACAAAATCATGGTTATAGTATGTAATTTTTTACTAAAATCATAATGACTTTCTAGATTCCGTCCACAATGCAAACACACACATTAAGACATTAAGAAAATAGCAAGTTGCTAAAAAGTGAGTCCTGTTTTTTTTTAAAAAAATCAGGTATACTCCGCGCGCAACTGCAGAGACTAATCTCTCGAGCATTATAAAACTCAAATAGGCGACAATCTCTCCCTAAGATTTTAACATTGTTGCATGTTCAAGGCTGAATTCGAACCCAGAATTTTGGTTAAGGTAGAAGAGATTTGTGTCATTTCATCTAAACACTTTTGGGTAGTGAGTCATGTTTTGGTCCACTGCTATAATGTTGTAATATAGGCTATGAATTAATTTTGGTCATGAAAGGGTAAAGCTACAAAAACATTTTCATTGTAGCTTTATTTTCATTCCTTTCCCACCCTCCTCAATAGTTGAGACAGAAAATGAAAAACCAAAAAGAAGGATGTACTTATTACCATGATTAGGTTAAACATAAATGAAAATAACGGAAAAAATATATGCCTTTAACTGCTTGAGATGTGGTTGGATCATAGTTGTGATTGGTTTTCAAATTATGTACCAATTTTTCTTACCATTTAGAGTGCGAATGTATGATTTCTTTTCTCCCTATGAATTGCATTATTATATCTAAAACATGTCACATCCAACACACTTTTGCAAATGAAAGTCTTCAATTTCTATCAAGTGTTGCCTTCATTCTTTCTCTCTTTTTTTTCTTTTTTTATAAATTATTTGATTTGATAATCCTAAAGCATGAATCACTCATGCACTAATGCACCGTATAAACCGTGCACTGTGGCAATTATTTCATTAACTAATGACTAATCTTTATAGGAGAATGTGGCTCCTACATTTAGTAAAGTCTTATCTCTCAAGATTGAGACATTACTTAAGAAATTCAAGTTTAGTTTTACTCAAATCAATCTAATGTCGGGCTATTTCCGATTTTAAGTGTTATACTATGCACTAATATGTTTTTTTTTTTGGAAAGAAAATATGTTGTTAATATCAATAAAATGATTGTAATATCGAAAGTTTACTACACATATTTGACATCGTATCATAAAAAAAACAGGTGATATACTACCTTTTTTTTTGTTAGCTCCTTGCAATTTGGATTTTCAACCCTATTTAACATTTCAAGGTATCGACTTTGATTTTGTGATCTATTATGAAACTAATCTTTGAGTTGATAATAAAACATTCTTTCGATTTTTAGTTCAAACTAGTACTAAAATTCATAAAAAAAATCATTAATGATAAATTAACACATGGAGTTTTACTCAGGACAGTGCTCCATTGTTTCATTTTTATCGTAAAAGTTGTATAAATTATTGCAATTGATTTAAAGTTACCAAACATAATTATGTGTTTTCTTTTTTCATACATACCGTGCTAAAAAATCTTCCTACAGTGTAATATCACTGTTTTACTCAATCAAAAGTCTATAAATATCTTATATTAACAATACTGTAGATTATAAAATTCCCTAAAAAAAACTGTAGATTATAAATATTTTGTATATTATAAATGCAAAAAGTAGTGAAATTTAAATATCATAAACATATCCTTCCTAAAATAATTTATGAAATATAGTTTCTATTATATTTTAATCACCTTTCAACCGGTAAAACTGAATTTCAAATACTCAATAATGTTGTCGTTGAATCATATCAGCCCGTCTTTTCTAGAAATGTGTTTAGATTTAATATGATCCACTAATAATCTATAAACAATACTATTCATTATTAGTCTATTATCTTTTGTTAGAAAAATAATATCAATTTATTATAAAAAAAATAATATTATTAAGTCAATTTTCGAAAGAGTAGAATAGAAGTTACTTGGGGTCTTTGATAGAAGGTTTTTGAAGGATGATTTTGGAACACTGTATATATTTTATAATATAATTTTTTTTTTGGCAAGTTATAATATAATACTTCAATTACATTAAATTGATGTTAAATATTTTTTTTATAATGTCTGTAATTTTAAGGTCTCCCCCTACAAAACTTTCCATCCAAACACATCCTTAGAAGATATGTGTGTGTGCACCAACTTGATGAACATTGTGGAATACAAATGTAAATAGTTGAGTTATTTAACCATTTGCGTGAAGATTCAAACTAATGCACTTAAAATATTTTGTTAGAAAAGCTAATCTTTTAAAGATATCTAAATTACCCCAAGAGATATATATCCTAAAAAAAAAAAAAGATATATAAGCATATGTGCAAATTATAATATGTCGTCACACATTAATCATCATGATAATTACAATAAGTCAATGTTAAAACTCTTATTTTCTATACTTAATGATTAGTAATTTTTGAAAGGTTAAATACTTGCTGATTAATAATTTCTGAAAGGTCACAACTCACAAACAAGTAAATCATAGCGACCTTCAAATATAAAAAACAATTCACTCCTGATTATCATGGGCTAATAGAAAACACTTTCCTTTTTTCTTTGCATTTAAAAGATGAATTGTCTATTTTGTTCTAATAAAATTCTCAGCAGTCACTAGCAAAAACCAAGAAAGTTGGCAAGTCTTTCATGACCTATTTTATGGGAACACATTGAGTATACGTCTCAACATGCAATCAACTAAGTAAACATTAATTTCCACACATATATAACAAGCTCTCTTACATGTCACATTACACAAACCATCAATATCAGGGTTATAAAAAAAGGTGAGAGGCACAACTACAACAATTTCTATCTATACAACAGCAACCTGTATTATAGACACATCCTTACATAGGTAAAAGATCACTTCATTGGTAGAATAGTTTCAAATTTCTCTAATACATTAACTTTCTTAAGACTAATATACCTATTTTCACTCACAACTCACAAGTAGAGTAAAAAAAATAAAAAATTGAGGAAGTTAACCACCAACTTGTTAACTTGCTGCACATTAAAATGAATATAGATGCTTCATAATTGGTCATAGCTGCATCATAGAACTAACAGAATCAACTTGAAGTACACAGAACTAAGAAGCATTCACATAGAATTTAAGTCCCAAATAAATAATAACTTTCTTAGGCTAGCTCTATGGTGTACAAGTAAAATAGGTGTTGTATCATGTACAAGTTTGTTTTCACCATTGGATCAAGTGATATATCACAAGACTTATTGATCCAATGATAGAAAATAAACTTGTGTATGGTGCAACACTATTTTTACTTGTACACCATAGAATTAGCCGCTTTCTTAAAGTTACCATTATCAACCTTGATAGGGAAAGTTTCTCTATTAGTTTTCTATCATTGATGTTCCTCATCTTTTTGCTGGTTTCATCTGCTTATGACACAACTCAGTCTGAATCAGAGAGATCAAGTTTATTTTTCGACATTTTCACCTGACTTCCCTTGGACTCAAAATCAAGGGGTTCCATGGTTAATCAATGTATGATTGATGGTACCCAAGCATGTCACCATTTGGTCTGCTTTTCACAAAAATGAAACCTTAATCATTATGGACAAGCATACATAGCATAATTTACCAAAATCAATAAATAAATAAATAAATGGCGCGTGTGCGTATGCGCACTTGTGTGTATAAACAAATAAACAACAGCATATATAGTGTAACAACCAAATAACCCCACTAGCTTTGACTACATCTAACATCAATTTATTTACTTCTACATAAGCTTCAAATGACCCAGTTTGAATTAGTTCTTCTGGCACACAAACGCAACCAGTAAAAATTACATTTGAAACCACCAGCAAAACTTTTGAATAGAACGTGAGACATGTTCCATGTATATGGATAGTTATCAGAAAACAGAACAAATGAAATTTTTAATCACGGAATCTCATTTCTCTCCTCCAATCATGGTCAATGAAACTAGAAAACAGATGAAATTAATTCAAAGATACCAGCATATATAGGAAGCAGACTTCATCATAAGCTCTGTGGATTAGCTCAATGATACTAGAAAACAAATACAATTGTATTTAGTGACATATTAAAAAACACTTTTTTATTTTTCTGCAAAGTGACCATGGGAAAGCCAAAAATCACATCCAAAAGATTGTTTTTTAATTTTATACTAGACAATATTAAATTGTTAAAACAGAGAAACCAGAGATGAGAAACAGCACTGCACTGCACTGCACATCAGTCCTGTTACTAAGATAATAAAAGGAAGGAACAATAACAACAGAATATACATCTGGTCTTTGTCATCTCATCAGAATATCATGTCATACATAGGGATGATAACAATTAACACGGCTCCCCAAAGCCCAATGTTAGTTTCAAGAATGCACAATGTCTTCGGATTAAAGCATTTGACATTATAAAGATAGATTAAGCTTAATATGCAAAAGCTAGTAAAATAATTCAATGCAAACAATTTGTCCATGGTTGGCATCAAATTTCCACCTAATTTATACAATGACTTCCTTCAAGTTTTTCGAGTGAGAATGGTATCAGATAATTTCCTATGTCTGATAACTGCACTCATGTTTAGATAAAATGAGAGTTGCTTAAGGAAATTAATTAGCAAACAAAACTTTGTTGAATCTTTTATGAGATGGAACAAAATAAAAAACAATAAAAAACGGGCAAAAGAATAACTCTGAGCACATTAAGAGAAACCTGAAAAAAAAGACTTCAACCGACATGGATCTTTTGAACGAAAAAAAGAGTAGAATTCTGCTCTTCACCCAACAGTTTTTGCTCATTCCCAATTGAAAAGACCAAAATACCCCTGCATGAGTTAACTCACGCTAGTGTTAATTCTGCGCGACTTACGCAGCGTGAGTTAAGTCATGCTGAAAATTCACACTAAAAAACCCAGCGTGAGTTAACTCACGCTGGTTTCTTTCTCACTGCAGACAAAAAAAAAAAGCAACGTGATCTTCAACCTTTTTACAATTCAAAGAAGCCACATCCACATGCTTATTCACAGAGCCATTAGCGGTATCCTTTTTGGTCACAGTATCATCCATCATCAACAACAAGTAACAACACTTCCAAGAAGAAGACAAATTCAAAAAAAAAAAATTAGCTTCAATTTGTTGAACATCCAACAAAAGAATAGTCAGAATAAACAATAATTTAACAACTTAGAAGCTTCAATTTCATAGATTTTGGCATCTCATCTCTTTCATACATAATTTGTTATCAAAATTAATAATTTTAAGATCCCCATTCTTAAAACTCAACTCCGATTGAAATTATGGAAGAGAGAAGGACAAGACAAGCCAATAATTTGAGAGATATTATAAGCGGATGAAAAACAAGGGGAAGTTGCAGAAAGAAGAAGAATAGGTGTAGTTGTTGGTAGCTGATGGTGAAAAGAAGAGAAATCTAACTAACGTGAGTTAACTCACGCAGGGGTAATTTTGTCTTTTCAGTTGGGAGCGAACAATTTCTGTTGGGTAAAGAGCAGAATTCAAAAAAGTATGTTTAATAGGTCCATGTAGTCGGCCCATCAGATGAAGTTTTGTTTTTTGTGTATGCGCTCACATGAATAACAGTAAATTTGTTTACTTTTTTTCTTTTCTTTTGTATAGGCGAATGTTGGTGGTTAATTGTGTTTTTTTAAGAAGGTTCGTAAATGTTGGTGGTTAATCGTTTTTTTTTAAGAAGGTTGGTGGTTAATTTGTTAATCAAACTCAGAACCTTCTTAATACTGTTCCAACGTCCCAAGTCATCATTCTCAATTGAAATGCAACTACATATAAGATTTTATTCTAGACAAATCCTGTCAAAGTCGCATTGCTTAATGAAAACTACAAAGGGTGAGATTAGGGGAAGAGGGGACAGGAGAGAAAAGACCATAATCAACCTCTAAAAGTAATTTTATATATATATAAATTGAAGTAATTAAAATAGTGAAACAAAGCATTCCTTCACAACTCACAATTACTAAATCTAATTTCTATCCTATAATCAAGGCCAATGAGCAAAGTAGCAAACTACTTTCAAAAACCAAACACCCACGGCGCAAACTCATGGAGAAGCTAGAATATCAGCACATGAGTTTAGTACTGACAAGAGAAGGAATTAATTGATCTACTGAGGATAATAAGGTGATTGGTAATGATGTTGCCGATTAATACCACCATAAGTAAAGTTATTACTACCATAATAAGCAGATGGCACAGGTGCCTCTGATGAGTTTAGATGAGAACCACCTAGGGTAGGGTTTCCACTGGGACCCATGGGTATACTAGCAAAACCATAAGGCCCAGCTGAAGGACCTGTGTAAGAAGGAATGATTGGGGTAGATGCCACCATGCCAGACGGAGTGGCCCATTGGCTCTTGTATGGATTTGGATGCTCTGGAAACAAACCTGAGGGATTGACAAGAGGTTGTTTGTACTGCCGTATTGTTGAATTGTCATTATTAGTGTCATTCTTGAGGACAGCTGCTGGACCAGCTGACGTGGATGTTCGAGGAATCTTGATCCCATTTTGCTGCTGCTGCTGCTGCTTCTTCATCCTTCTCTTTCGTTGCCGCCGCTCCAGTGTATGCTGATTTAGAATAGAAGCTACTGTTCTGTGTTTCATATTTGCATCCGGACCCTTCAATTGCTCTATACGCTGCTCAAGGCTAGCTTGCGGATATTCAGATTCAAGCTTATGATTCTGAATAACTTCAATTACTGATTTCAATGCACGCATTTCTCTGTCAGTAATTTCCAGCTGCAAAAATACATCAATGAATAAAGGAGGTGGCACCATGCATTATGTAAGCTATCAAGGTGACACTTACCCTTGACTTGCCTTCCAGGGAAAGTCTTTCAGCAAGTTTCTTAGACTCATCGACGTATGCTTTCAAAATAGGAACAGGTGGAATCTTATGAGCAAGATTAAACTCAAAAACATACTTGACAGCAAGAACGTGTTTGCCCCTATCAACAAGTTTCTGAATAATCTCTGCAGACCACAAACAAGCACTGCCTTACAAATAAAAATATTTAAGAGGGTAAAATTAAAAGTCGGGCATGCGAGCATACATATACCATTAGAGATGCATCAAACTGTCACGTCACAAATTAACTAAAATTAATTCTTTTTAAACATTACTTAATTTGCTAGTAGCCTAGCAACTCTTCATATGCGTGGTAGTATTTTTATAAGCTGGTTAGCCACCTCTATGTTTTCAACGGGATAATAACCACTCATTTTGGAAATACAAAATACACACATTTGATAAAGAATACTAAATTCACATTTGAGAAAACAATTGTATGTTGAGACGAATACTATGCTAATTTTTATATCCTTTAGTTACATGCAGCTATGAAGTACAAACACTCCTCAGATTAGGTGTGTCCCGGTGTCGGACACATGTTGGTGTCTGACACAGACACGACACCTATAATTACACTGAATTATGTCATTTTCTCAAATTATTATCGGTGTTGGTGTGTCAGTGTCCGCGTATGTGTGTGTGTGTGTGTGCTTCATAGCTCTGCAGCTTTCCTCAATCAATTTTACTAAACTTGCTTAAAATAAAATTAAGTCACGTAAGTTGCACATAAAAAACATCTGACATAAACTTCAATTACCATCTAACAAAAATGAATGTAATCACATGTGTCAATGTCGAATGCTACATAATCAAATCCTAATTCCTATTATAACACAAACAGACACAAGAGATATATCCTAAAAAATTAACATCTCAAACAATATCCTTACCAGGAATTTTATCTGTCAAACCAATTTTGCGACAAAGTTGCATAAACTCGCCATTAATCGCAGCCACAACACCAAATTCAACAAGCTCATCCACACTAAATTCATTAACAATACCAAAAGCATAAACCAAATACAAAAACCCCAATGCCCCCAAAATATTCGCACAATCACCCATCAACCTCGCTTTCCAACCAATCGCCACCTTCAACACTCTCTCCCTCGCCTTACCACTCACATTCACACCAGAAACACTCAAAACCCTCAACAACATAACACAAACCCTCCCCATTTCTCTCATTCCCTTATGATTGAAACTTCCATTCACTCCATAAAACCCTTCCAATGATTGCAGAACCATCATCCCTGCGTCGGGAGAAAACCTTAATGCCTCGCGAAGTTCAGCCTGAACCCTAAATTTATCCTTGATATTGCAGCTAACGTAATTCTTTAAACCTATACCATCCATCTTCTCGCACAGGACCCTCAATTTATTCGAGTTTTCGTGGTTCGGGTTTGAAATTAGGGTTTTGGATTGGGATTGTTGTTCGAGTGATTGGAGAAATTGGAAGCGGTGAAGGAGAGATTGTTGGAGAGAGGTGAAGTGGGAATCGAGTTGAAGCCATGAGAGAGGGAATGAAGAAGATTGGGATTGAAGATTTTCGAATGCGTTTTTGAGATTTTGTTTCTTTGAATCGATTAGGTTTAATGCTGATGAAATTGTTTCCGATGTTGTTGCCATTGTTTGGAGTGTTGGAGTTGAACAGGGGAAGAGAGAGACACTTTATGTGAAAGAAATTGAGGACAATGAAAGATGATAATTTTAGGATTAATTTTTCTTCTTAATATAAAACTTTTTTTTTATAGGAAGAGATGATATGAATTTTTTAAATTTAATTTATTTGTGATTATATAAAAATTACTCTTCCAAAATAGTGGAAGAAGGTCTCTTTATTTAGAACATGTTAGCTTGAATTAGTTCTCCGATAGTATCTTCATGAAAGTTAGAGATGGAGGTTGTTTCAAGTTTCTATTTCGAAAGAAGCTAAAGTGATTGATCATAAGAGAGAGATATGATATCTTAAGTGGAGAAGAGATCATTTTGAGTGGGAACCAGTGATTTTGGATAGGGGTGTTCATGGGTTGGGTCAACCTAGAAAACCCGGTCAAACCCACCCAAAAAATGGGTTGGGTTGGGTAATTGGGTGGGTATGGTTTCTAAAAATGGAAAACCCACAAAAATAAATGGGTTTCGGGTAAAACCAGACCCAAATCAAAAAACCAACTTACCCAATAATGTCAATATTTTTTATCTTTATTTTCATAGGGTAGAAGAAAGTTATATTTCCAAAACATACACATTCTACCCTATAAATTGAAAATCAAAACATATTAGAGTTACAAATTAATATGTTACACTTATTGGTTATTTTGACACTAATGCAATTTTATGTCATGCAACTTTAGTTTGTTGCAAGTATTTTATGATGGAGTTTATTATTTAATATTCTATGATGCATAAAATTATAGTAAAATAAGTTAAACATTTTTTTTTAAGAAAATTAAAAAGTAGAGTACTATTTTAAAACAAAATTATGAGGACTTGTCATTTAATCATTTAATATTAAAAAAATAGAAAAATAAGTTGGGTAACCCATTACCCAATCCAACCCAACCCAAAAATTAATGGGTTTACCCAAACCCACTCATAGTATAACGGGTGGTTATTTTACCTCACACAAATCGGAGTACCCTATTTGGTTTGGTTTTGGGTTTGGCCAAACCCAACCCAAACCCACCCACGAACACCCCTAATTTTGGATAGCTGCTTCGTGTTTTAGAGAGTTCGATCTTCTCAAAAGGTGTAGACTTTTGGGTCTGGAACAATGATTCATCTAGTAGATTCCTTTATATAAGAGATAGTGAGGTGGATGAGAGGTTAGAAGAAATTGTTCAGCTTCTTTTAATGGTGTGGGAGTTTTGGTCTCCTCTTAAGGTGAATGTTTTATCTTGACAACTGCTTCAGAATAGGATATTGACTCGTCATAATCTCTTTTCAAGGAGGATATAGTTTACCCAGGTGGTATTTCTTGTGGTTTTTGTAATGAGCCTGTAGAGCTGGTTTGTCATCTTTTGTTAGATGTCTTATTTTAGGTTAGGTGTGGTATCAAGTGTTTAGGTGGTTTGGACGGGAGTTTGTCTTACCTTCAAATTTAGTGAGTCCTCTTAGTATTATGTTAGATTTAGGCGGAGGAAATGAGATGTTAGGTTTCCTATTAATCTAGCAAACTGTTATGTGGTTCTTGTGTAAATCTTGAAATGCTCACATCTTTTTGGGGGAAGGAGGAAGACATATGTGCTTCGATTTGTGGATATGGTTAAATTCACCTCTTGAAAGTGATTTTTAGGAAAACATTATGGTCACACATGTTCCTTCTATTAGTGGGATCATGAACCCATTTTGTGTTGGCACCGATAGAATCTTATGTCAGATTTGTATATGGGTTGGGTGACTGAGGGGTTTTGATCCCAGTCTTCTTCTTGTTCGGTTGTGATTGGGTGTTACTGATAGGAGGTTAGATATTTTTTCTGGTATTGTTTTAGTGTTTGCTTATGTTTCTCTTTGGGAGAGATTATTTGGTTATGTTATCGCTTGATTTGAGTAATTCTTATATTCAAATTTTTTATATATGTCTATGCTCGCATAAGAGAATTATTATATATATATATATATATATATATATATATATATATGCCATTAAAAAAAAGAATTGAGCAATTAAACTCATACAACATTTGTATAATTTAATTGAAGTTATTCAAATGTTATATGAGTTTAAATTGTGCAGATGAAGAAATTTGAAATTCCTAGCTTTTAGGTAAGAATTTCAAAATTCTTCATTGTTATAATCTTTTAAATTTTACATTTTAGTCCTCAATTTTTTCAAAATTTTCAATTTGACCCAATAAATTATAAATTGATCCCTCAAATTTTTCAAAAATTATAATTTGACCCCTCAAATTTTTTGAAATTTACAAATTGACCCCTAATTTCAAATTTGGCCAAAAAAAAAATTAAAATTTATAAAAGTTCCCCAAAAATGATGACATTGAAATTTTTTATTACTCCACCCAAACAAAAGTATTGAGAAATGAAAGGAATTTAATTGAATCATTTAAATTGCCTAGAATTTTAAATTCTTTACCAATTACCTCATCCAAACACACTCTAAATTTAATTTGAACAAAATACTTCATAAATTTCCATCATTTTGAAAAGTCTTCAAATTATTATCGAAACAATGGAATTCACCTAAAAGTATTTCAATTCCCTCAAAACATTCGGTCATCCAAACACACCATCAACTATTGCTATTACTCACTTTATTATTTTTTTAAGAGGCAAAAAGATATCTATTAAATGTACATCCAAATGAACAAGACTCAAATAATAACATTGATTTGTTTTAGGGGAAGAATAATAACATTGACTAAAGCTTTAATCTAGAACTAGAATAATAGATTAAAATATCAAAACTAGCCTGCAGTAATCCACACCAACAGATTAAAATATCGACTATCACATCTTTAAAGGTCACCTCTAATGAACTTATTATTTCATCTTGCAAATCACACCAACAGATTTGATGACACCCAAATTGATTTACCAACAAAAATTGAGGTCAATCAAATTTTATCATAAAGAAAGAATATATACTATATCAACATGTAGCTAATCAAGATAAATACAAATTTTTAATCAAAAAATAACTTAGTCATCAACATCGTCATTTCATCGTACTCTAAATCATCAAAAAAAGGATCCTTTAGCAATTCCTCAGCAGAAGGTCTAGCCCTAGGTTGAGCAAGACACTTTTCGATGAAAGTCTTCACTTCAACATCTTTTATCTTGTTCAAGGATTGTGGTCTCACACCTGAAGTCACCTTCTCGTATATCTTTGCAACACTGTCACATTTGCTATATGGAATCTCTAGTGTCACCATCTCTAATACTAACATTTCAAATGAGTTTATGTCTACCATTTCTGTGTAATCCTCTTCATATAGTTCCGGTGCCATAAATTCTGGTGTGCCTAGAATTGAATGTGCTGAATGGTTTTTCCCCACAATTGCTGCCAAACCTAGGTCGCCAATCTTAACCTAATATATATCAAAACAAACAAATATTAATAATGAAATTTTGTGATAAACAACATGGAGAATGAAAGAGTTTGGATAACTTAATTATACACATTGATACCAAAATACGGACCAATTAATTTTTTTAACAAAATAAGGACCAGTTAATTTTACAGCATCATAAGAATTAAATGGTAAAAATCAGTTTGTGTTCCTCTGATCATGATAATATAGCAAGTGATTGAAAGTAACATGAAAATTACAAAAGGAAGTGGAAAATATACCTGGTCAGTATTTCCATTGACAAATACATTGCTGCAATTGAGATCTCTATGAATGATACATGGATCATGAAGATGCAAATAATTCAACCCTTCCAAAATTTGCTTAGACCACTTCTTCAAAGCCCTAACAGAAACATGCTTATGTTTCTTCCTATACTCTCTCAAATCCCCACTTGTACAAACTTCAGTGATGAAATTAAGTATATTGTGATCCTCATCCTTCCAAACATAGTAAAGGGCAATGATGTTTTTGTTTTTCATGCTCCTAAGCAATCTCACTTCGGAATAAAGCCTATCAATCATTGCTGGGTCATTACTGAAATTTCCGAGCTTTACTTGATTCCATGCAACTTCTATTCCTTCTCTTTGATCAAATGCTTTGTACACTTTTTTACAAGCACCAGCTCCAAGTAGTTCATCGTATCTTCCATATCTTCCTGTTGGATCGCTTTCAACAAATGTTTCTGACTCTTTGTTTGATGGATTATGTTTAACACTTGGCATCTAGAACAAAAACATGGATCATATTAGCATCATCATATCATAATCATAATAAAAACAAAATTAGAGTATAAAGATAAAGTTAAAATATAATTTTATTCTAGAAACTTGGTTTCATAATCAAGAAAGTAGAATCAATGGTTTTTATTTATTAAGTTTCCACATGAATATAAAATAGAAGAATATAGTTACCATGAATAAACTTTAAAAATTGACGGTGCCTCGGAATCACGTATTTTTGGTCAAGTAGGCTTGTGACAGAATTAAGTAAGTGTAGTTTGATATGATAAGCGATTGAGACTATTAAATTCAGTTTTAAATGTTAGATTGGTACGCAACTTAATGATTGAGAATTTATAGTAAACGGTTCTAAAAAAACTTACTAGATATAGTAAACAATTTATTTTAGTTTCTTTTTGGTTTAATATCAGTTTTCGCCCCCTAACTTTCACGAAGTTGCGATTTTGGCCCCCTAAGAAAAAAAAACTACAAAACTGCCCCCTAAGTTTTGCAACTGTAGCAGTTTTGACCCCCAAGGCCAAAAAAAAATAAAAAAATAACACGTGGCACCTCACTTAGGGTGCTACGTCAGCGTAGACCGAGTTAAAATTGGCCTTGGGGGCCAAAACTGCCACATGTGCAAAACTTAGGGGGCGGTTTTATAGTTTTCTTTCTTAGAGGGCCAAAATCGCAACTTTAAAAAAGTTAGGGGGCTAAAACTGCTATTAAACCTTTTTTTTATATAATTTTTGTACTCACGTGTTTCAATTTCTTTTTATAAGTTAATTTATTTTCACAATTTTCTCCCCTAATTTTCTTTTCTCGCGGCGGCACAATCTAGTTCTTTACAAAAAAAAAAAATATTAAATTAACTTTTTGATATTTTTAAATTGAGAATTTTTTTTTTAACAAGACAAAATGAGATATATTAACATTCCGCGTAACACAAGGCGTACCAAAAAGGAAGTTCAAAGTTTATTTAACAACAAAATCCAGCCAAGGAATAACTATTCGACCAAAGTATACCAACAAAGACAGCCATTAACCAATGCTCAAACAATCAAAAAGATATTGGTACCAATAATGGAAAAACTGCATCAAATGGATATTTTTCGCCTTCATCCACAAAAATGAAAGCAACTTGATTCAATGAGTCGGTTACTAATTTGTTCTCGTATTTAAATATAAGGGATTATTTTGCTCAATTCTTTTGTAAACTATTACATTTAAGCTCGAAAATATTGTGAGGACCAAATTATATCTTGTACTCTTAAAAGTAAAATTATTCCATAAATTTTTTACGGATTTATTGAATGTTTAGTCCAATCCTTTATTTTAGAGAGAGAGCAAATCTCTAATATGTTTAAGAGCGATGCTATTTATCGCAACTAGATTATCCCACAAATTTCACGAATATGCTTTTTCTTTCTAAAATAACATTAAACAATAAGTTCTTAATATAGCTAAAGTTTTAATTTCAACAATTCAAAAGAAGTGACTGTCACTGTCAGGAACGGACCCACCATAAGTCATGGTGCGGCAACTGCCACACAATATTATTCCTCAACTTTTTTCCATATAATAAATCTAAACATTCCTCAACTTTTTTCCATATAATAAATCTAAACAATTCATTATGTATAACATACGTTGCAAGTATGACATTCTTGTTAACACGGCCTAGTGGTAGATTCTTTGTTGATTGTATAGCCTATTTGCTTGCGATTCAACTCCCGATGCACCCCTCTCCTTAATGTTTTTTTTTAAATATTAACATAAAATAGTTAATCACAAAATGTGGGTTGCTGGAAACTGAAAAAAGGAATCGAACCTTTAAACATTTGAATGAATGATCTTGCCTAAACCAATTTGCTGAAGTACTTCACATGTCAAGATTTCATCTTTTTAGTATATATAGTAATATAATTTGCTTCATAGTTTTTTTCACCACACTAATATCAAATGTCTGGGTCCGTCCCTGGTCACCGCTCAAGTATGTGAAAATTTATATCATCCATTTATCTTGAGACTAATTTTAATCCACTTTCATGAGTATATCACATAGATGAAGTGGAGAGAGAAGTGATCACATAGTGCCATGGAAAGAAATATGAAGTGGAAGGAACACGTGGGATAATAAAAGACCTACATTGGAAGAAACACATGGCAAAAATCATTAAAAAGAAGTTGGTGTGCCACTCCGTGATATTCCCACGATGTTTAACTTCGCGAGATTAAGCATCATCCTATGTTTAATATTGAAGAGGACACAACTAAATTACTCTTAATTGAAGTCTGACTATGGTTGTAGAGACATCAAAAACCTTATGTCACGATGTCAATGCTAAACAATCTTAACAACGTTGTTGGTTCCGTTCTATGAAAATCAAATCAACTCTCTAAAATTATGATTAGTGTTGTTGTTGTTGTTTTACTTTATGGTCTCTAAGTTGGTTTTAAATATGATAATATGATCTAACCCATGTTTTTGTTTTAGATGGCAACTTGGTTAGGAAGTAACTATTCCTTTTGAAGATAGGACATACAAGCATGTTTGGAAAGGTTCTAGCAGTGATAACTTAAACTTCAGGGACTCTTATTTGTTCAAAGCCAACACAATCCTATTCTTCGTTGGAGAAAGGAAATTTGTAGTATTGATGTCCCTCATGCTAAATTTCTCTTTGATTGGAGAGTCATGAATGATAAAATTCCCACATATGAGAAGCTGATGGAGAGAAGCTCTAATATCCCCTTAATGTGCAACTTATGCTTCAACAATGTTGAAACTTCCTTTCACATCTTCTTTAGTTGTTTTTTTTTTCAATTAATGTTTGGTGCTGGTTTGCAACCATTATCAATACAACTGTTTCAAATTGGCCTAAGACCTTATCCGACTAAGTTTAGGTCCGACCCGAGTCACAAAGCAGACGATACCATACAATGGACACGCTCTAAAACCCACTGGATCATGGTTTGGATCAATAAAAATTGTTTAAAACTTCACATAAGACTTTAATTATAAATGATCTAAAAGTCTAGGGATCCGATTGATTTTTTTAGTTACGGAAACTAATGACAAATTATTCATAAATTTAAAGTGCTATACAAAAGTTAAAATCAAATTACAATCTGAGAACTATTTCAAAAACCTCAAATAACTAAACTATAATATATAATCTTTATCAGCGGACAACAGAACATGAATATCTTCATATCCAATCCAAACCCAAAAAGAAAGAGAAAAGAGATAAAAAAAAATTAATTAAAAAAAGAAGAGAATAGTGATAAAATAGTATAAAAAAGAGTAAAAATTAAAATATAGTGGTAAAGATCTACATTCAACCTCTAAATAATAAAAAAATAAAACAACTTTTTTTTTTTTACCAAAACAAACTTAACTTATATCATTAATTAAACAATGTTCAATACAAAAAGGGTAAACATAAAAAATACAGGGACTGACCCAAAAAATAAAAGAACTACACATTCAAGAACTAGGTTAAATGAATATATGTTGAATATTGTTGAGTTCAATTGCAGCAACTTCTACCCAAAGCATAAGGGCTCATATGGCTACCCCTACCTTCTGTTGGTGGTCCACCATATCCAACTTTGATTCCACGAGTCTCATCCAACACATCAGAAACACTACGATCTATCTTTTTATATATACTTTCAGCAGTTTTAACAAATGCCTCTTCAATATTTTCTCTTGATTTGGCCGAAATCTCCATAAACATCAGACCATTCTCCTTCGCGAATTTCTCACCTTCTTCGGTACTCACAACACGATTATCAGTGAGATCGCTCTTGTTTCCGATCAACATAATGATCATATCTGAACTTGCATGCTGTCTTGCATCTTCTAACCAAGTAGCCAAGTGATTAAATGTTTCTCTCCTTGTTAAATCATAAACTAGTAATGCACATGCTGCTTTTCTGTAATATGATCTTGTTATTGATCTGAATCTTTCTTGACCCGCTGTGTCCCATATTTGCAACTTGATTGGATTATTATTTATGTTGATTGTTCTGAAACCGAATTCGACACCAATTGTTGTGTCGTGGAAGCGTTGAAAGCGGTTGTCTGTGAATTGAAGTAGAAGACATGATTTTCCGACTCCAGTGTCGTCGATTATTATGTATTTGAAGGCATACGAGTGAGACATTTTTTCCACGAGACTTATTGTGAAAAAGGAAAGAGGGAACAAGGAAGGAAAGTGGAGACTTGTTTTTTTTAAGTAGAAAAGAGTATAGAGAATGAAAGCGGGGAGGCGTGATTGTGATGGTTTTAAAAAGTGAAGCACCAATTAACTCTTATTTATAGGGATAACAAACCTAGTTAATCTTCCTTAAATTAAAACAACCTAGTTAATCTTAAATTATTAAAAAAAACGCCGAGTGATAACAAACCTAGTTAATCTTCTTTAAAAAAAACTACCTAGCGAATCTTAAATTATAAAAAAAACCTAGTTAATCTTAAAATGAGTTTATATATGTCCAATTTTTTTTCTTCTTTTATCCTTTAGAAATGTGTAACAAGCTAAGATAAAAATTGTTGTTGGTGTTATTAAAAAAAATTAGATTATATATTTTTGTTATATTGTTGGTGCCATTGAAATAGATGTTAGTTTTTTTTTGTTATAATTTGAAAGCAAAAATCATTTATATTTCTTACTTTTAATTAGAATCAAGATTTCTTTAAAAAAACCACCATTCATAGTTTTCAAACGTTACTGCAATTAAAAGAGCGGGAAGAAAAAATTTCTTTAAAGTTCCTTACCAAACTTTTCGCTAGTATAAAACTTTAAAGTTCTTTACCGAACAATTTCTTTAAATTCGGTTGACTTAACTTTAATAATTAATCAATTAAAAAAAGACTAAATTTTAACACCGGAGGGGTTTATTAGGTCACAGAAACAAAGTGTTTAACTAGTAAGATTATTATTTTGTTTTTTTAAAAAGAGATTTTCTCAAACTTTTAATTTGAGTTGCGTATTAATCTCAAAATCAAAACTGAATTCCAAAAATATTTTATATTTATCCTAATGCAAATCAAATCAAAATCGTGAAACCTAAAAAAAAAAAACTGCACTCCCTTAAATCTTATTCTTAAAACAAAATCGTGAAACCAAAAAAAAACAAACTGCACTCCTTAATTTGTGTATAAATACTTCCGTTCATTCCACTCTCTCTTTTCACATAACCTCAGTTCCTAGCTTTCACTTTTCAACAAATAGCCTCCGTTTTCTACTTCATGGTAACCATTCACTATTCAAAAACTCTTAAATTGCGAAACTTTTTTTTTTAAACTTTGTTGGTTTCCCAGAATTATAATTCAATCTAGGTTTTAATTGTTGTCATAGTAACAAGACCCGAATCAAAGTTTTTTTTTCTTTCTTCCTGTTAATAATAAATGTTTTTTTTAAGGTTTAATAATAAATGTTAATGTGTTAGTATTTGTCTCCTTAGCTGAACTTGAACCCTAGACCTAAATCGAGGTTTGATTGAGAAATCAAAAAACCCTGGTTTCGCAACATATAAATTGGGAAACTTTTTTAAAAACTCTGTTGATTTTGTTCTTTGAAAATCAAACCAAGTCTAACTATTAGGTTATATTAATATTTTAATCGTTATAGCGGAAACGGTAGTGACCGCGCTAGTGTCGCAGTCGCAACTTATAAATTCGGAAACCGTTTAGAAAACTCTGTTGATTTTGTTCTTTGAAAATCAAAGGTTTCGTACCAAGTCTCAATAATTAGGTTATATTATGATTTTAATTGTTGTTGTGGCTGCGTAATAAGTTTAAATTGAAGAGGATTACAATTAAACTACCCTTAATCAAAGTTTGCCTATGGTTCTAGAGCCATAAGAATCTTAGGTGACGATGCAACTAATCATTCTTAAAAATATTGTTGATTTTGTTCTATGATAATTAGATAAAGTTTCTAAAATTATGATTACTATTATTGTTGTTGTTATTATTATTTTAAGTTGGTTTTAATTATGGTAATCTGATTTGGTCCATGTTTTTTGTTCTAGATGCCAAGTGTTCAACAAAATCCATCCCACAAAGACACAGAAACATTTGTTGAAACTGATCCAACCGGAAGATATGGAAGATACGATGAGTTACTTGGAGCTGGTGCTTGTAAAAAAGTCTATAAAGCATTTGATAATGAAGAAGGAATAGAAGTTGCATGGAATCAAGTTAAGCTCAGAAATTTCAGCAATGACCCTGCAATGATCGAAAGACTTTACTCTGAAGTGAGACTGCTTAGAAATTTGACAAACAAAAACATCATTGCACTTTACAATGTTTGGAGGGATAAGGATCATAACACACTGAATTTCATCACTGAGGTTTGTACAAGTGGGAATTTGAGGGAGTATAGGAAGAAACATAAGCATGTTTCTATTAAGGCTTTGAAGAAGTGGTCTAAGCAAATTTTGGAAGGGTTGAATTATTTGCATGTTCATGATCCATGCATCATTCATAGAGACCTCAATTGCAGTAATGTTTTTATCAATGGAAATACTGGCCAGGTAAATATTTTCACCCTTTTTTTATCTTGATGTTTAATTACATGTTATGGTATCTTGATCTTGATTGAGTAGCTAAATGTTAAATAATAAAAGTAAGACTGCATTTTTTTTTTCTTTTCAATTCTTATGATGCAATGAAATTTAATATTACCTTTCTATGTGTATATTAGGTTAAGATTGGTGACTTAGGATTGGCGGCAATCGTGGGAAAGAACCACTCAGCACATTCAATTCTAGGCACACCAGAATTTATGGCACCGGAACTATATGAAGAGGATTACACAGAAATGGTAGACATATACTCATTTGGAATGTTAGTATTAGAGATGGTGACACTTGAAATTCCATATAGTGAATATGACAATGTTGCAAAGATATACAAGAAGGTGACTTCAGGTGTGAGACCACAATCCTTGAACAAGATAAAAGATGCTGAAGTGAAGACTTTCATCGAAAAGTGTCTTGCTCAATCAAGGGATAGACCTTCTGCTGAGGAATTGCTAAAGGATCCTTTTTTTGATGATGTAGAGTACGATGAAAACGACGATGTTGATTACTAAGTTACTTTGTGATTAGAAATTTGTATTTATCTTGACTAACTATGTGTTGATATAGTATGTATTCGTTCTTTATGAAAAAAAATTGATTTACCCGAATTTTTGTTGGTAAATCAATTTAGGGTAGGATTTGATGAATATGATGTGTGTTACACTTAACGATGATGAAAATGATATTGTTAATTTCTTTAGTTATTTTGTGACTAAACGGTATCTTTCGTTCTTGCTTGTATATTTATTTTATTGTATGATATTTGTTTCAAATATATGCAGGACTCCTCCTAGGTTACTTTTTCTTACCTGCAGTTAGTTGTTTGTTGTTTTGATGTTTCTGTTGGACTAGTTTTATTCCTATAAGCTTTAGGACAATTTGATTTATTGTGTGAATTGCTGAAATTTTAGATTTAGTTTTATTAAATTCTAGAATTATGGTTCACTAGACCAAAGAAGGAGGTTTTAGGTTTTAAGTTTTGGAGCTTTGAATTGCATATCAGTACTGTACGGGCTTAAGGAGTTGGAGGGCTGTAGCTGGTGTTTGATTTTGGTGCGCAATATCAGTTTTGATTCCGCAGTTTGGTGGTCTTTCCTGGTGATGGTTCTTTTGGGCGCAGTTTTGTAGCTGTCCTTGGTACAAATGCACGCCATCGTACCTTGCTGTGGTGGCTGTTTTGACGCTGTCAAGGGTACATCTGCTGCTGTCTGTTACCATAGGGCCGGTGTGCGGACTTGTTTTGTGGGCAGGAAGCATGAAGATGTGGATCACTTGTTCATCAAGAGTGATTTTTTTGCCAAAATTTGGTCATTAATGTATGATTGGATTGGATTTGTTACGGTAAGTCCGGGCTACCTATTAGATCATCTTTTACATGTTACTACTTCAGGAGGCTTCTCAAAGCAAATTTGTATGAGTCTTACTATTATATGGCGCTATACTATTTGGTTTATTTAGAGAGAAAGAAACTGACGTATTTTTCAGCACTGGCAGAGAAGCTTGTACACATTAAGTGATAATAGTAATTAAGCTTCAATCTTTTTGGTGTTTTACAAGAATGACTAAGCCACTAAAAGAAAGATACAACATGCACCATATATAAACGACAACCTACACTCAACAAATAAGTGTGCGAATTACTGTGTATGGTTTTTTTTTTAATTTGAAAAAAATAGTAACTTATGTCGTTAAATAGAAGATAATTGAGAAAAAAAATGGGAACTTATCAAAGCCCAGTTTCGATCCAGGGACTTGTGGAGATCTAGCTTGGGGGAAAGCTTAAGAAGGAGGGTAGATTGAAGATTAAGTTAGCTTTTGAAGGTTAAGGTAAGAGGAAAGTTTATATTCACATTTAGAGATTATGAGTGATAGAGTGGTTATGGATCATATTTGATTATGTGGATTTGCATGACATTGGTGTTATGTTAAGTTGATTTTCATGTTAATTGATTATGCTAATTATGGGTATGGTGACCTTTGAGAATTTAAGTTGTCTATGTACTTAAACTCATACTTGATGATATAGAATAAGTTGTTCTTAATATTTTGGCTTAAATGTGTGAAAATCATGATGATTATTGTTGAATGTTGTCGAATTCATGATGAATGTTCTTGATAATGATAGGAGTGAGATGGCTGGTGGATCTGGTGAGATGGTTGATGGATCTAGTAGGAATGATGCGCCAATCGCAGAGGCTTTGATTTTGATTTCATGGCTCATGTGTTGGCTCGGGCTCAAGGGCATGGTAAATAGGACCAGTGTGAGGCAGGGGAGCGAAGGTTGGATCGTTTCATGAGAAACCATCCTCCGATGTTCAAGGGTCGGCATGATCCGGAAGGAGCGCAGACGTGGCTGCAAGGTGTTGATCGGATTTTTCGTGCTATGGTTACTAGTGATGATTAGAAAGTGAGGTTGGCTACGCACTTGCTAGGGGAGGAGGCTGAGTATTGGTGGGCTAATTCTAAGAGGAGATTAGAGGCTGGTGGTGTTGTGGTATCTTGGGAGAGATTCAAGGAGGAATTCTTGAGGAAGTATTTTCCAGCCGATCTGAGGAACAAGAAGGAAGTGGAGTTCTTACAGCTTAAGGAAAGGAGCAAGTCGGTTGCGGAGTATGTTGCTAAGTTTGATGAGTTGTCTAGGTTTTGTCCTTATATCAATGTTGAAGATGTTATGGTGTCCAAGTGTGTAAAGTTTATGAGTGGATTGCGCCCTGAGATCTACCAGCATGTGTGCTTTCATGAGATTGGTGATTTTGATACTTTTGTGAACAAGTGTCAGATGTTTGATGAAGCATGGAATGATAAGGTTAATTACTACAAGGCGGTGAATGATAAGAAAGGAAAAGGTCATGATCATGGAAGCCTTATGTCAAGGATAAAGGAAGGAAGAGGGATGTTGGTTGTGGCTCCAAGCCGAATGTAGATGAAGCGAGGTGCTACAAGTGTGGAACTTTAGGTCATTATTATAGTGATTGCATGAAGGGTGATAGTTGTTTCAAGTGTGGAAAGACGGGTCACAAGTCTTATGAGTGCAAGGGGAAGGAGTTTGTTTGTTTCAACTGCGGAGAAGCTGAACATATTAGCACCAAGTGTACGAAGCCAAATAAGGTTGGAGGAAAAGTCTTTGCTTTGAATGCGGACGAGGTGGAGCAGCCGGATAATCTGATTAGAGGTATGTGTTTTATCAACAGTACTCCATTGATTGCAAATATTGATACTGATGCTACTTATTCTTTTATCTCGCTTAGTTGTGCGGAACTTTTGAATCTTGTTTTGACTCTGATGTTGAGAGGGATGGTCATCAACACCTCGGCCAATGGCTTGGTGACTACTTCCTTAGTTTGTGTTAAGTGCCCTGTTAATTTTGGAAATGTGGGTTTTGAATTGGATTTGGTTTATTTGCCTTTGTCTCACATGGATGTGATTTTTGGTATGGACTGGATGTTGTCTTTTGGAGTTAACATTAATTACTTAACCAAAAGCGAAACATTCTCTAAGAGGGTAGATCAAGCAGAAGGGAAGTTCTTAACCGCGAAGCAAGTGAAGAAGTCCTTGGATGTTGAGGCTACATGACTGAAGAAGATTGCTAGGGAATTAAAGAAGGAATAATAAGTTAACAAGGTTCAATAATTTAATGGACGAATGAAGTCAAAGCTACCTCAACAGAATGTCAAGGACAAGAATATGCTAAGAGTTAAGCAGGATTTTGGACCAAGATTTTTGAGGTTCTAGTATATGGAAAGAACATCGCTAGAATGAAGATGTTAAACAAGAAGTTAAGTGATAAGGATTTATGTGTCCTTGGTTGGTAAGTCTGTTTACAATATTGTTTTAGAGCCTAAGGAGTAACTTTATTAACTAAGGTGGATTCTAGAAGTCGAAGCCATTTTCAAGGAAGAGTCTAAGTGTGATTATCGCTATGGTAAGAATGGAATAATGCAAGTAAACTCAATCATTAACTATGTAGTATATGTCTAAGTGAAAGCGGTACATGAAAATGATTTGTTGGTCATATAAGTTAACATTTTGAAGCAGCAAGAAGTGTAAGCTATCCCCTATGTTTGCGACATTAAGATGTTTAGAACATTAAGCTAACAGACATAAACATAATAAAGTAAAATAAAGAATAAGAAAGTAAAAGACACAATGAGTTTGTTAACCCAGTTCGGTGCAACGTCGCTTACTCTGGGGGCTACCAAGCCAGGAAGGAAATCCACTAGTGTAGTCCTTATTCTAAGTTTCACAGCAAACTCCTCGTTTAAAACTCTAGACCTAGGATCTACCTGTATTGACTTCAACCTAGAAACTCCTAGATCTGAGATCCCATCTCACTTCCCACAATCAATCACAACCCCTGTGATTATCAGATTACAAACTCAAACAAACTACCTAACACCTTGCTTCACAGCTTTGGTGTAGTACACAATCTACCTAGATCCTTGCTTCACAGCTTCAGAGTAGTGAACACTTACAACACAATAAACTCAGTCCTTAACATACATCAAGGTGATACACGAAAGCCTCACAAACTCAAAACCCTAAAGATCTAAACTTCAATGACGGCTTGAATAATGAATTAGGTCTTGTAGTCTTGTTTAAATACTGAAGCAAAACAGGTTATAACTTCTTGTTGGGCTTCAGAACAATCCACAAACAAACGGTGATCAATTTCACAAGAATCAACACAAATATGGAAGGTCCTAAAATGTAGGAACATCTTACGGAACAAACTAAACACATCCAAAGTTTCCTAAATTGTTGACACCACTTTAGGAACTGATAAAACATTTGATTCTGTATAATAAGCACGCAGTTTGGCCAACAAGAAATAAGGCATGGATTCTGTAACGCCCCGAAATTTAGTCGAAGACATTACGCCTAATTTGTTTAAGTTAAGGACTATAAATTATTATAATTGTTTTTTTATTAAAAGGAACGTTGGTGAAGCAAGACTAATGAACACTTTTTATTTTTATTTTTAAAAGAGCCTTAATGAAAATAACCTAATCTACTATCGTTTTAAAATGTCTTAAAACATAAAGTAGA
>Ga0315915_1002231_pt1 | contig 24301 bp, 17 predicted proteins | sample MpolbnodulesMG_FD_207738 | JGI IMG/M metagenome (GOLD analysis project Ga0315915, IMG submission 207738) | Medicago polymorpha root nodule microbial communities from Los Angeles, California, United States - branched nodules | ecosystem: Host-associated > Plants > Roots > Nodule | place: USA...
TCCTTCTTTTTTTTCATTATTTGATCAGTGCCTTTTTTTCCATCTCTCAAATTTACTCCATCTTTTTGCTTCATTTTGTTTTTATAGTTGGCTTGCCATCTGTGACTTTTTGATTATGGGCTACTAGCCTTAACTAAACTGTGAATCTGATTTTTCAGAAGGAATTCAATGTTGATGGGAGGATGCTAAACCAGCTATAGTGTATACTGCCAATTATTATAAGAATGGAAAGATTTTCCCAAAGGACTCGAGGTTCTTCTCCTTGAAGGAGACAACACTTCTGCTGTTGAAATAAGAGCAAAGCTCGAGGCGATGGACTGTAATGGTAAGAGACTTTTTGGTTTTTTTCTTTCTATTTTGGCATGTCTTACTTCTTCATCTGCATCAAATTTGGTCTGCCAATTCGTTTTTATTGTGTATGATAAAGAATGAAAAATAGGTAACCAAAACTGAAGTTATTACACCGAGGGGGTTATGAAACCTTAAAAAATCAATTTCCATTGTACTGTTCTTTTGCTATTAGTTATGTTTGGGTTAAATTAGGAGTAAATATTTGATTGCAAAATGCATATTTTGACTAATTTCCAAATTAATTGTGAGATTCATAAGGTTGTAAGAGTTTCAAGTTTTTTTCATTATTTGCTTTGCAATGATTGTGTATTTGAAGGATATGATCTTTGTATAGGACATGGATTCATTCAATGAAAGATGGCCCAACCCTTGGAACTTTGATGATCTCCGCATAGACCTTCATACTACCCTCGACAGTGCTATATCGCAGGTAATTCAATGAAAGATGGCCCAACCCTTGGAACTTTGATGATCTCCGCATAGACCTTCATACTACCCTCGACAGTGCTATATGGCAGGTAATTCAATGAAAGATGCACAATTTAAATTGAGAAAACTACTAAACTCATCTCTGATTTTGCAGGGACCTTTCAAAATAGGTCCACAAGATTATGAATATTTCTAAAATGCCCTTGATTTTGTCAAATTTTAATCATTTTTGTAATCATTTGTTTTTCGTTGATTTTGTTAGCTTTGGGAATCCCATTGTAGCCAACACTACTGATTTTGTTTATTATTATATTTCCATACCTATCAAGAAATTTGACCACTTTGAATTTGCAAGGAAACTTGGTTGCTTTATTCAATCTTCAATGAGTGACTATTTTTTGTTTATATCTACATATAATTAGTATCTCATAATTTAAAATTTATTTTGCGGGTGGAATTGTGATGACTTTCTATTTTATGTATTTTTTGCAAAAGTTGTCTATTAAATTTGCAGATTCAAAATACATATGTGCTACTCTATTTTCTTTAGCAAGTTCTTTCCCTTCATAATGTTGATGGTTTAACAGATACATGGATGAATGGTAGCAATTACATCAGCTTAGGATGCAAGAGTTTGTACTATTTTGAGCCTAATTAGTTTCTGTTTGGAGATTACTCATCAATAACAGTTTAATATTTGATTCTGTATGTACTACTCTATTTTCTTTAGCAAGTTGTTTCCCTTTACAATGATGATGGTTTAGCAAATACATGGATGACCGGTAGCAATTAAGTCAGCATTAGGATGCAAGAGTTTGTACTCTTTTGTAGGATTTGGTGCTATCTATAGTTCCTGAAGATATTCCTTTCTTCTTTTCTTTTTCCATGAACATTACATTTTCTTTTCGTGTTTAAGATTTGTAAATGTAGGATATTTGTTATTTTTTAATGAATTATTTGTTTGATCCTATTGCAGGTTTTTGGGTTGTTCCAGGTGCTTTATTTTTACCAAGCTTGAATCTGTATTCTTTTGAAGCCAACGGAATATGTTTTAGTCAAGAGTGATGGTGTTTTTGGTATTGTTTAGAAGAATTGGTCCCAAAATCTGCTGCTCAAATTGTAAACTATTAACATGAAAAGTGAGTAGTCTTCTTTTTATTATCTTTGTTGGTATGACTCTTTTTTTATTTAGCATTGTTTCTGGTCATCTTTGAGGGTTTCATAATTACTATTGCTTTTCTCTAATAGTTTCAACAGATCTACATACGTGTCTCTATACTAATCAATTTTGCCAAACTGATCACACTAAGCAATATTTTCATCTGAACACCTCAATGCAATAATTGCCAATGTTATTGGTAGGTGAATAAATGTTTAGTCTCTTCATTTGGTATGGAGATTTTGTCAATGTAACTTTCATTTGCAATATTAATATTCTAGCTCTCAAACAATTTACATTGATTTGATTTTTACTTTGTGAAAACTTCTAGCAGGTGGCAAAAAGAGACCATGTTACATTTTATAGAAATCATGTAGACTTAACTGTCCGGCATGTATGTTTTACGAGTGGAGTTGGTGTCCCTGGGAGTGTCTTTTGAGGTAATGGTGTTTTTGTCCCTTTGCGGTTATGTGTGCTTCGGCTGTGGGGTGGTCCGTCTTCCGTTTTGATGCTGCTGTCATGACAGAACAGCAGCTGCTGGTGCTGTTTTCTGTCTGCTGTGCAGGCTGGTTGTTGTTGTTCTGGCCTCGGATGTTGTTGTTTGTTTTGGGACCTTTTTCTTGGGTTGTTTTGGGTTGGCAGAGGCATAGCTATGGGATTGAATTTTGGTGTTTATTATTAGATTTCACAGTCATAGCTTACACCATGTTGTATGGTTGTCTTTGATTCCATAGGGGCTTTTTAGCCGTAATTGTTTTGGTTGTGGTGGATCAGTGAGAATTGGGTAGATGTTGCGCCTATATGTGGCATCTTTGTTATTCTTCTTTCACCGCCTCTTTGCGTCTTGCGAAAGTTTCAGTTTTAATAAATTTTTGCCGATTCAAAAAAAATAAAATATAGACTCAACAGTAAGTATTTTGTTTCTTTCTTTTGAGTTACTTAACAGTGTTTGCAAAACATCTTTTTGGTGTAGCCTATTTTCCATTCCCAATCTACCCCTTACAACTGCTCAACATTACAAAAAGACAAAACAATTTTAACTTCTCCCTGATGTGTGCATCTGACGTGAAAGGAGTTAACCCCATCAGAGAAAAAACAACAAATAGAGAAAACGAGGGAGATAGACAAATAATTCTGAAATTAATAAGTTCTGTTTTGTTTATACTTCTTGCATACTAATTTACTTCATAAATCTTAGAATTATTTTTAGTACATAGTTTTTGTTAATTCCTGGATTCACGATTTTTTTCATCAAAATCATCCTTTTGCTAATTCTAAACCGTTCGCGTATGTGTTTGATCCGAATTCTTGATTGCAGATTAGAACATGAAATTAAAAGATGTTGAATCACAATGTGGATTAGCCAAAAGCGCAACAACATTAAACATAGATGCGGAGGGCGCCGTCAAGAAGCGCGGCAACGACAATGTCTTTCTCCATGGAGTATTCGACAACAAAGTGGATCCTTCCTCACTCGCTTTCATTTTACCTATTCTCAGAGTCACAAAACAAAAAGAGGAAGAATATGGAATCTATGTGATCATCGCATACACGTTTCAGGTGAAGTGTAAACTCTATTGCTTTTGCCCTCAGGTCATTTTTACCCTCGCTTCTATTCTTCCTTTTTTTTAATGCCATTTCTTTTCTTTTTTTGTTACAGGAGAGAAAGGGAAACATGATAGAGAGTATAGTCATGATAATAGAGGAAGACATGCCTTGAATGGAGGGAAGGTGGTGCCTCTAAAAGGTATGATATCGTTTCCAACTGACGGTTTAATTAAGAACTATTTGATGACAGTTTCCTTCTCCCCTTTCTTCCACTAATTGTTTTCTCACTCACTACTGTCACGGTTGATCGTCTTTTTTTATACAGCCGTCCATGTAGATAATGTTTGATCCCTTTTTTATTCATGAATTCTTTTTTATTCTCATTAAGCAATCAATAACTATTGTGTAAAGAAATAGGCATTTTGACATAAATGGTTTTTATATCGTGTAGGTCAAATGGGAAAAAGGAGGAAAAAGAGGAAACAACTTCAGGCCTTCGATGACGACAACATTGATACGGCAATAGAGAGGTATATAATTACATATGGTGACTACGACAGACTTTGTGCCTGCAACAACACCGATATTGGTGCTGGCATTGCCGAGGGTACTGCCCCCTGAATCTCTCACTCTTTTCATGGATTTCTCAAACTATTTACTTCTAACTTTTCACACTTAAGTATATAACAATTCAACTTTGAACTTGGATACTCAAATCTGCTTTTTCTTTTCAGATTACTCAACGTTTTCACTTTTATTATTTTTTTCTTTCTTCCCCCTAATATATCTGTTGATTTAGAAATACAATCTAAACGTAATTTAATAAGTTTCATGTCAGTCATGCGATGATTTTACGTATTATTTTCATTCAACTCCACGTTTTACAGATTTAACACTGCTTTAGGGATCAAGAAGAAACAAACCCAATACTAATGGTTATCGAATGTTCCATGGTGCATTCTTTCATCTTCATCTTTTTTTCCTTTTGATTTCAGATTCAGTGATAAATTCTTTGTTGATTTTATTGATCAACTGTTCGTTTCAATTAAATCCATCAATTTTTCTTCTTAAATTATTGTCACCTATCATTAAGCAATCAGCAACACGTTTGTGCAAGAAGATATTCAATGACATGAGATTGTTGGTCTTGATTTGTAGAAATGGATCGTAACCTCAACAAATAACTTTTGGTTTTCAATCCTATTTAACATGCTCTACAACTGTCTGTATTTACTATTTACTTTAATTTTTTAGATAGGTTTATGATCTATTATTTTTTTACAAAAGATAGGTTTATGATCTATTGTTGACTTGACATTTAAACATATATTTTATGTTGTCTTTTTTCCTTTTATGCAGGCAGTCTTTCTATCTATAGCAAATTTTGGGGGTGACTGATGCATGTGATTATTTGGTATTTCATTGTACCTTACAATTAGAGGCTATAGATAAACTTTAATTTCCTGTGTATCCAGTGGCTATAAACTTCAATGTTTTTTGTTTATTGATGGGAATTTTTTTTTTTGAAATATGTAAATATTTGGTTTTGATTAGAAATGAGAAACAAATATTCTCAAAGATGCGAGTCTAAAATATTATATGTGAAAATCTCTTTTATAGAAGTGAAATATTCTATTAAAGTGTTGAAATTGTAAAAAAAATTTTTTTATGGGAAATTGTGAAATTACTTGGACTCAATTTTGTCAATCATAGTATTAAATATTAAGTATATGAATTTATAATTATTTTATAAAGTCTATGTTGAATTATATTGATTTATGTACCGTAAGGCTTGATAATATCCTGACATACATTGTCAAATTAACAAAGTAGCATTTTAAGGGATAACTAATGAATTTTGAGCTTTCCGCGATTTATAGTTATGTTTATGGAAGGAATATGACTAGTCTTAATTCTGATATTTGGTTTACAATAACAAAAGCATTTAGAAAAATTATGAAATCTATGAGTTTTCCTTCTTTTTTTTTACATCAAAACCTGCATTTAGTTAGTGTACGTATAATTTAGAAAAGGTTTGTAGATGATAAGAAAGTGAAACATTGATTAAAATAAACATATATATTGATAAATGATAACAACAAATTATTTGTAGCAAAAAAGAAAAGAAAACATATTTCATTAACAAAGGAAGATTCTCTCAAAAAAAAAAAAAAAAAGGAAGATAAACGAGGCAAAAGAGCCCGAATCAAAGGATCCCATAACATTCAAAATAAGATAGGAAAACAACATTAATGCTGGTTTTGACCACTCATTAATAGAATATTTGATGTAAAAAAAACATCAATGCGGGTAATGAACACTCAATAATAGAATATTTGGTGTAGAATTCTCGTGAGCTTAACTCAGTTGATAGGGATATTGCATATTATATATAGGGACCGAAGTTCAAACCCTGGACACCCCACTTCTTCACATTTAAATGTGTGAGCTCTAGCCACTAGGTTACTTGACAAAAAAACAAAAAGAATATTTGGCGTAGAGGGTTGAAAATTTAATGACGGCTATAATTTTTTTTTTTTGAACAAGATGACGGCTATAATTATGTTGAGGAATGTGTATCAATTGTTGGATAGGTAGGGGATATGTTAGTTACATTTTATTTATTTATTCACAGATTTAAAGTTCAGGTGCAAAATTATGAAATATAGAAACATTAAAATTGTAAATGCAAGTATATGTTTGGCATTTGAAGCTAATAAAGAAAAACAAGACCTATACATACTGGTTACATTTTTCATATATAAATTATCTAAAGCACTTTTGAAGTCCAGACACAAACATGCTAACATCGATAATTTAAGAAAATAACATAATTTATTGTAATAATATATGCCGGTGTCGTGTTGATATCGAACATGATACATATATGATGTCGGGACAAAAAGACTTCATTAACGTATAATGTAAATTATAAAGAAGTTGTCCAAAATGTTGTTAGTTACCGTTATTATTACCCAATTGGTGTTGGAATAAAGTTTCAATTATAATATATTTCATATTTTTTTAATTTATTTTCATGTGATGTTGTAGTTCTAAATTGCTAATATTTCATATTGTTTTAATTTATTTAAATTTGATTCGTTACCCCCAATTTGCATTTCATCTTGATTATTAGACTGTGATTATGTTGGGTTTGGTGGATTTTGGAAGAAAGTTAGGATTTTTATTGATTCAGGTGAAAGAATCTGTGGAGAATCAATCAATTTGGTCATTTTCCTTCCTCTGATTGAATTTATCCACAATCAAGGGCTGAATTGAAAATTTAAAGGTGATTTTTTTGTTACGTGGCAGTCATTCAGTGGGTTAAGGGACGAAATTTTAAATGATTAAACTTTGCAAAGGTAAATCGCCAGGATTAGCGATTATAGGGACGAAATTTTAAATGGCGCCTATTTGCAAGGACTAAACATACCTTTAAGCCTATAATTTAATATGATTTTATGTTTATTGGTTTGCTTTGTTATTTGGTGATTTTTTGTTCTGCTTTGGAATATTGGCTTTGGAATATTGACAGCACTAATAATGTTTAACGTTGTGATGCAGAAGAAAGCGACAGAACTCAAAAAAATCCAACAGGAAATCAGAGGAGAAGATAGAGAGAAAGCCAGGTTTCTTTTGTTAAATTGATATGATTACCTATAAATTTGGTGTGATGCCATATGTTTGATTGGTACCGAAATTTGCTTGATCATATGAAAGTTCATGATATATAAAATTCTGCAAAATAGTGATAATAAAAAATAGTTACGATATAGTGATATTGTATTTAATTGAATATAATTCTGTACACTCCTTTCACTACATTATTGTTGTTGTTACATATAATTTCTTAACTCCCACTAAATAGTTCATGATATAGTGATAAGTTGCTCAATATCCTAAATAAGTGATAATCAATATAATATGTTTTGCAAGTATGTATCCATGATTCAGAAAATTTATGATAGAGTGAGTGAATAAGATATTAAGTGAAAATTGAGGACTATTGGTTTTAGCTGAGGACTATTGATTTTAGCTTCAACAATTTAAGGGAATTTATGTTTTTCAACAGGTGCCTGAGGTAGATAGTAGAAGATCATTTACGGTCTAGCTTTCGGATACATCAATAGGTTGACAATAACTTGAATCTTTCATGATATGTAATTTATGAGTCATGGTCGTATTATTTTTGGTTGTTAGTGTGTATCATTTTTGGTCATATGTTTGATTGAAGAAATTCTTCAACTATTAAGTTAATTTCAATTTTCAGTTAATTTATAGAATCCCTACAAACTCCAATAAACTTCCACCACTTGAAGAGCTGAAAGTTTTGCCCTCAGATGAAGGCTTCAGTTGGGCCAATGAAAATTACAGTTCCTGGCAGAGATCCATTGATGTATGGTCCTTTGTTCTTTCTTTACGTGTCTGCGTTCTTTTTGACAATGCAAAATGGGTGTGTCCGGGTGGCTTCACAGAAGAAAAGCAGGTAGGTTTTGGAAGTTCTTTTTCGGACTCTAACTAGCTGGCAGAAAGTTTCTCGGCAAACATTTCTTCAACACTTTGTTCATTAGTTTTCTTTTAATAATCAGTTAGGTTTTTGATGGTGTTTGTGCTTTGCTGAGCTGAAGTAATTTAACATTGCATTTTAGATAAGAAGAAGGAGGAAAACGGCTTCATGGCTAAGGGAGTCTGTATTACAGCTCAGCCCAACTTTTATTAAATTTGGACAGTTATCATCAACAGGTCAGATTTATTTCCCCGTGAATTTGTGGATGAACTCGCAAAATTACAGGTGCTTGTGTAGATATTTTGTCAATGTTTTCAAGCTCATTGGAGATTCGTTTATTTAGTGTATTAAACTTGGTTGGATAAAAAGTTTATTGTTAATTCTCGATATAACATTCTTCAGGACAAGGTACCTACTTTCTCCCCACATAAAGCAAGAGGCTTTATTGAGAGTGAATTAGGAGCTCCCATTAATGAATTGTTTAAAGAGTTTGAAGATCTGAAAATTGCTGCTGCAAGTCTCGGTCAGGTGCATCGTGCAATTCTGCACAATGGAGAAAAAGTAGTCATCAAAGTTCAAAGGCCTGGCTTGAAGAAGCTTTTTGACATTGACTTGCGTAAGTTGTGCTCATTTTGTTTCTTCCATTTGGACATCTTGTGAATTTTTTATAGAGTTAGACATTAGTATCACATTTAAGATGGATCTAAGGATTTCTGAATTGCTTGAGGAGATCCTCAGCAAAATTAATCATATATACATGATTTACAATCTCCAATATTACGAAACTTGGAAAGCAGAAAAACTAATAAATTATGAAAATAGTACAAATCAAATCTTTGTTATTCACAGAAATTACATCACAAAATATACAACTACATTTTATATACAAAGTTTGCACGAACTGATTTACCATTTTGATTGTGAAAGATATATCTGGTTTGGTTATTGTAAGGTACTATGACACCATCCAAACAAGGGACGTTAAAGCTTGGTAATTGTTGTAATTTAAATTTTTAACCTAACGAGTTTCTTGTCCTGTCCAGAAAACTTAAAGCTGATTGCGGAGTATTTTTTGAGAAGTGAAACTTTTGGTGGTCCATCTAGAGATTGGATCGGTATTTATGAAGAATGTGCAACGTAAGTAGTACAAACATTATGTTAGAAGAAAATTTCACCTTCCCTTGTTACATGTTAAAGTTTGAGCAACTCTTTCTGGGTTCATTAATTTTCTGTCAGTAATTATTCTTGCCATCATTAATTTTACGTTGTCTTTTATAATTAATACTGTCCTGTACATGTTCTTTGTCTTCTTAGGTGGTTCAATGTTCTGTCTCCTCTCTAGCAGCATTTGTCACTTATTTTCATGTCACTCCCATGACTTAAACCTGTTTCTGTTAAGAGTAGACTATGTTGGATTCGCTGTCATGATCATCACTTCCTTTTTCCCTAAAATTTACTATGTTTTCCTATGCCAACCTCATTGAAAACTTATCTACCTAGCCGGTATTACAGCCATGGGACTCTTCACCATAGTAACATTGCTCTCCCCATCACTTTCTACCGGTAAACACCGCTCATTTTGAGCTATGTTGTTCTGTTCAATGGGACTTTTTGGCATTGTGCCTGCAGTTCATGCTTGTGTTGCGAATTGGGGAAATCCTCAGCGCAATGTTACGCTAGCATATGAATGTGTCATGGCATTGTCTTACTTGATAGGGACTTTGTTCTACGTGACGCGGATACCGGAAAGATGGAGGCCTGGTTGGTTTGATTTAGCAGGACATAGTCATCAAATATTTCATATTTTGGTTGTGGTTGGTGCATTATCACATTATGCAGCTACTCTTAAAATGCTAGAATGGCGTGACACTTTTGGGTGTGACATGGCTTAAATTAAGGATCTATGTTTCACAACATATAAATGTGTATGTGCAGCATGTAATGGATTCTCTGCATTGTTGGATTTCAAGCAACTTGGAGATAATTACAACTCAATTCAGAGGCTTATGTCATTATATGTCATTCATCAAAATGTTAAATAACATTTGTTGTCTTCATTCTATCAACTGAGTCTAAACCCTCATGTATTTTTCTTTCTCCCCCTCTCATTATTTAATATGTTATTGTGTTATTTTTTTATGACATAGTCCTGTCATCTATGTATTTAAGTTTTTCAAGGTACCACATGTTTGTGCTTGTGATACTTTCTGACTGAAAATGATATATTGAAAATTATATCCATTTTCTTATTTCACTTTTGATCAATGCAGATTAGCATGGTCACAAAAGCGGTTAAATGCTTCTTTCCCCCCAGGTATTACACTCAGCTTAATCTAACTGACAACTTTTTGCTTAATTTGTTTGAATTCTTTGCTTAATAGGAAAGAACATAACTAGCCCTTTTGTTTTAAAAAACTTAAGAATGACAAGTTTGAATTCTTGCTCTAAACTCTTGAATGGTGGATAGGAGGAATATAGTGGTAATAAATAAATGATTCAGAGTTTCTATCCAAATAAGAATATGGTTTCTTTTAGTAGCTATATTACTGGAAGTTCACTATTTTACATTTAACTGTAGGCACCCATACTGTTTTCTTTGCCCTGAATGTTATTGAAGGACTTGGAGTACCTTTGATGTTCGAACCATTCTTGGGTGTTAAGAAATAAAAACCAATGGAGCAGTTACAATGATGTCAATAAATTTCGCATAAGGTATGAAGCATTTTAGAGTTGACGGCATACATTTGTTCTGAGATTATACGAACTATAAGTTGAACATTGGCATCATGTAAGTTTGTATTTCAATCCTTTGAGATTTTAGTATGGGTGAATTCATGGTGGATAATGTACTAATACATTATAATATGTATCTTACTATATGCACTTTGAAAACTCTCATTATTGCATTAGCTATACCGATCTCTGAATATGATTATGTGAGTCAGGATGGTTTTTTATGAATTGTTTTTCCTGTGCAAAGTCTATATAAAAGCATACTTTGCAATGAGGTCTTTCAGTAAACCAACAAAACTTTTCTGAAATATGCTAATAAGGCTGCCGTTATATAGGTCAACATATCTAAGTCTTCACATACTATGGTAAAAACCAAACAGGGTAACTTGGAAACTCAGTAAGAGACAAACTTGAAAGTAACACAACTCAACTTGCCTAAATCATCCATGGCTGATAAACCACAAACTTCTTTACAGGATGCTTGCACACTTGACAAGTAATAGTTCCTTGAATTACCCTTTCACTTGAGGGAACTAAGTAAGAATGACTGCAATGCCCTGCAAGAAAAGTGGGAAATAAGAAGTTTCTTGGGATAAATCTATTGTTCAAATAAGACTTTTATTCAATCTCGCAAATATATACAAACACACACATTACCGTTGAGAATAATACTTTAATCGTTTAATTTGTTAATGAATATTAGGACTGCAATTGTTAAGAACTATTCTGCATTTAACCTATGGTATTAGAACTTATAAATTTTGGTTATGAAACTTAACAGGATATAGTGCTGATATATGACTCTTGATTGAAAATAGACCAACCATACATTTCTCCTGGTTTCTTTTATAAGTTATTTACACATACTACCTTCTTTTATAAGTTAATGAGTGAGAGATGTATTGCAGATACTCATCAGCTTCAAAGAACACCAATGCTGCTGATTTCTTTGTGACTGTGGTGGATCCAAAACAGGTATCCACCAATTTAACATAATTTGGTTAAGAGATTAATGTACTTCGTTATTTTAAAATTACTACATATTTTTCATTCGACTGTATTGTAGGAAAAAATGAAGGTGCCTATGGATTACTGCAGAAGAAATGAAGAGGAACTTAGGATTCGTAAGAATGGATTTGTTCGAGACAACCACGGAAAAGGAATTGCCATTCGAATCCTCAAGGAAGGCGAACAAATCTACGTCCTAAATATCGGACTCATTGCTGATACCTTTAATTATTATGATGTTATCCTGGTCTCACGAACAAAATATATCCTCTTTTCATGAATCAAGACTTGGTAAAGCTTTCATAAATATTTTGATAAAGATTTCCAATGTTTGTGCAATATTCATTAATTTGCTGATTTTTCCTTTGGAACAATTTTTTTACAAGATATGTTATTCAATCCGTGCGAAGCACGGGTTTGTAACTAGTATGCCTATAAAAAAAGAGAATGAAATATAATTGGATTTGTAATATATAGATTTAAAAGTGAATTAATTTAATTACATTAGTAAGAACATATACATCATAAAAAAAAAAAAGAATGAGAAAGTATCATTCTTTTTGGTAGTGAAAGTATCATCATTCTAATAAAAAGGGAAAGGGTCATGTTAACTTGCGTCCTTAGGGCACAAGCTAATGAGTTTAAAATAGAAATTAAAAATAAATTTTATATTAAAAGTATAACTTTTGCAACTTTTAAGATATTAAATGCACAAATTCCAATAAAAACCTTCTACATTTGCCTACTTAACTTATGCCCCAAGGGCACAAGTTAACATTTCCCAAAGGGAAAAGTGGTTTGAAAATTGAATGTGATCATAGGAATTAACGAGTAATGTATTTAAACCATATTATGCATTATGAAGACATCAAATCCGCAGTAGCTTGGCTAGCGTTGAATTCTGGGTTAGATTTCCGGATTTGTTAAAGTCCGTATTTCAAAATCTGGGTTCGATTCTAATATATCCCGGGTTCGACTCCCGGCTGCGGAATATTTTTTCTTCAAATAAACTAATTTACTTTGACATTTCCCCTGGCACGTGCATGCGACTTTATTTTTGTCCTTAAATGTAAACCTCTTTTTAAATTACTAAATGCGTTTATTATTTTTTTTCCTTTAATTAATAATACTAACTTGTCTTGAAATATGAAAAGACAAATTTAATACACATACAAACAAATGATGATTGACTATGAAGACATGCCTAAGTTATCATCATACGTCCCTACAAAAAATGCAGCTGTGGTACGTGTGGTTATGAGCTGAACTTAAATTCAAGCAACCGCAACACAACATCCCTCATTGATTCAAATTAGATGGATATTGTCAAGTTGGAAGAATAGGTGGATCAAAACTGTTTCAACAACAAATTGGAGCGGAAAGTAGGAAACGGTAGGAGCACGCGTTTTTGCAATGATCCTTGGAGGGGGATATGACGTTTAAGGTCAAATAAAAAATAAGCTACGGTGGATGAGATTTGGGAGGAAGAAGGTAATTGGTTGTTTGATTGGCGTAGGGACTTGTTCATGTGGGAGGAAAATATACTTAATGGGACGTGGAAAGATTTGGAGAGCTTTACTAGAGTAGAAGAGGATAACAGTTGGGTGTGGGATTGGAGGAGGGGGGCGTTTTATCGATGAAGTCGGCCTATAAAAAGTTAGAAAGTATTTTTGTGTTGGTGGGAAACCAAGAGGAACAAAGAGTGTTTGGTAATATTTGGAGGAGTCCAAGACCATCAAAGGTGGTGTGACCTTCTCGTGGAAGCTTCTTTTAGACCGAATTCCTACGAGATTGAACCTTGCAAGACGTAACATCTCACCAACAGGGGCATCGAGTTTGTGTGTGTGTTGTGCAATAGGTGTGAGGAATCTACCAACCATTTTTTTTACACTGTGAGATGTCAATGGCTGGCTATGTGGAGTAAGGTGATGGATTGGATGGGAATCTCTTTTATCTCTTTTGTTCATTTTTCGAGTGCTGGAATTTTGAAAGTAACAACAAGCGAATTTGAAAGGGGTCAAGGCTTATTTGGTACACAACCATGTGGACTATTTGGCAAGCAAGAAATCAAATTATTTTTAAGAATGACACGAGGGTGGATGAAGAGATCGTGGAGGAGGTGGAGGAGTTATCATGAAGATGGAGTTTACAAAGATTATAAATCCCGACATGTTTGTTTTATGATTGGAGTTGGAATCCAAGAGATTGCTGCCTATTTTAGTGATTGAGGAGAGCAGAGGGTGAGAGGTTCAGTGCAGTGATCAGGCTGAGAGTGCAGTTGTGCATGCTTTCTGGCTTTTATGCGGTTTCTGTCTGTTTTCTGGTGCTGGTGTGACAGTTTGCTGGTGCAAGCTGTTATGTGCCGATTTTGCCACACGCCATATAAACTATGTTAGCACGCCACACCACCGTACACCTCATCTAAACTTTTTTGAATGAAAACAATGGATGTTCACTAAATCGATTATTACAATTTTGAAGACTGAAAAATATAAATATGATTCACACCACCGTACACCTCATCTAAAGACTGTATTGATATTACTCCCCAAAAACAAAACCCTATAACAAAAATTATGTTTCGTAATTTATATAAGAGATGACGTGTTGCTGCAAAAGAAGAAAAAACACATGAAACATAGAAGACTCAATAGTAATACACTTGTCTTATTTATATACGGGAATATTGCTGAACCTTTACATTACACATTGGAAGACTGAAATTGAAATCTTCCTTTCTTATTGTCTACTTTACAATTCAATGAATGAACAAGAGGTATTATATACATCCCCAGCTTACTAACAATTCTACAGGGAAGTTGTAGAAATATACATTGGTGGATGTCATGATGTGCTCAATAAATGTTAATGTTAAGCTCATTGCATCCCACCATGTTGATTTATGAATTCAGTCATTTGTTCAATAGCTCTCTGATATCTGAGTAGGTTGGGTTGAGATAATATCTATAAAAAAGAATTGTTATATACTGTACCAAGATAATTATGATAAATACAAATTTCAACAAAATAAAGAAAATTGGTTCTACTTACTTCTCTTACGACTGAAATAATCATGGGAAGATTACCATTTTCACTTCCAAATAGATCCTTATCTGACCTGATCGATGCAGACAGACTTTTGATTAGCACAATATGTGTACCAAGGTGTGAATGAATCTAATGATTTCGAAATAGAGCAAAAAGTGGTCAAAAAGAGACTTAGGAAAGATTTATACTTTTGTATCAATCTAGAAAGAAGTCTATGTGCAGAATTTGCTTCATTGAGCTCATGCCTTAATGGCAAGAAGCTTAACCAGTTTAGAACCACCTGCTTAACAACATCATGAATGAGAATAAAATACCAATTGATCAAAAAAAGAGCAAAGCAGTAAACATTGCAGGTCATCAGTTGACAACAGGAATGTTGATAAACCGATAAAAATGCACAAAATATCTTCTATCCAAGATAATGCATTTAGACAAAACTACTGTTTTGTATTATATAAAACAATAATAGTGAGCAGTAGTAAGTGTAATGACTGAAATGTAGTAGATGCTAAAGAGAAATTTAGAACTTTCGGATTACAGATTCTTATGAGGAATTATATGTATTATAATTCTTTCTAAAAGTTGGACAAAAGTATTAGTTTTGTATATTATTCATAATTTGAAACATAAGGGGAACTTACGGAACTAATGTCCCGGTCCTGTAGTCCTGCTTCGGATGCAGATCCGAGTATTTTTGATCTACTTTATACTTAAATTTTGCAATAATTCTGACTATATTCTTTATCTGGTACTTGGTATTATTTCCAACTGCAATATTTCCACTTTACTTCCGCTCCTATCTTTTGATCCTCCAATAAAATGTCCAATAACAGCTGACCTTGACAGTAAGATTTCAGGGTCCATCTAACCAATATATACTGTCAACAACAACATCAATTTCTGTAAGCATCTAAATAATATGCATTAACCTATGTAACTTAGAGTTTTCCTAGACCCTACTGCATATCTATACGCACTAAAGGCACAATGTACAACAGCTATATATACCATGGCACCATCTTCACTTAATTTATTTTGTATATTTGCACAATAAACAATGAAGAAATCTTGCGAACTTAATTGTCATTTAATTGAAATATATTCACTTAAGGCACTCAAATATGTAATAATTTATTTTGTATATTTGCACTCAAATCTGTAGACAGGTTGATATAATATACTCAGCAAAAATATTTCTTTAACTGTTTTCTAGACCCTATTGCTACACCTCACTAGCATAACAATTAAAAAACCCTTCTCCTCTTTTAGCCATGTAAAGCAAAGTCTATATAAAGTAATCAAATTATATTTATCCAACATGAAGGCAAGTATTTTAATATTGATGAGGAAATCCTCATAAGGGTAAAAGACCTGTTGTTTTGTTTTTAACTTTCATATAGATATTCTATATTTTATTGCTAAAAGTTAAAGGTACATGAACTTCTCAATAAATATGAACCTAATTACAAATTACTTAAAACTCATAGATTTGGTTACAAGCTTTTTGAAAATTGCTCATTTCGGCTTCCATTACCTTGGCAGACGATTGGTGGTTCTTGTCAGGAGGTATGCTCATAGAAAATTTGGTTTATGATTCTTTGTCCTCTCTGTATATCTTCTAGTTATACTCATTTTAATATATGACCTATTCTTTGTTGCTTAAAAAAATTAAAGTTCCAAGAATTTAATTAAGTTTGTGTACTTAATTTGGGATCTAAATCGAAATTTCTGACAAATTCAAAGCTCAATTTAAAAAATATATGCAGGCTTCAGCTATGCTATTTATCTAAAAATCTTCAAATACTATTTTATTGATAAAAGGCGTGTGCCCTCTTTCTGTACACAATAACACAAATAAATAGAGATCTTTTAGAAAAATTAAAATTTGAAAATACTGCTTTCTTTTTCTGAAGAAGATATTAGTATATTACCGTAGGGCCATCAATACTGTCACGATGATATTCACAAAGTTTCCCAAGGGCTGCAACTGCCGTATCACATAAAATTGCTACATCTTCAGATTGTTCACTAATGGAAAGTCTTTTTGCTATCACATTGTATAGTCTTTCGAGACACACTGCATATAAAGTCTATTACTTGCTATTATATTCAAAAAAAGCATATGTTTATATTTTTGTGTGTTTAAGTTGAAAAACATGTCTTACCACTAACATGGTAGATACCAATTTCATCTTTTCCAAGCTTGACAGAAACACCAATCGCCCGTGTAGCATGCTGGAGGAATCATTATTCAAAAACAGATCTTCACGATTTATCATAAATAAATAAATAACGAAACAAAATTAATGATTTACAAATACCAGCCGAGCATGAGGATAGTCATTCCTTAAAGCATAACAGGCAGTTCCAACATATTTGATATGGTGTCTGTTCAATTAGCACACAGGCGGAGGATATATTATTAACAAGGTACTTGTTGCCATAATTTCAAACAAAATTGATAAAAGAAACTAGATTTACCCCGAAATTTTTTCTGGGAATTGTGGCACCAAGATGTTAAAAATGGAAATTGCTAAAGCCAACACTCTATCTGGTATGTCATCCCGCTGTCAAAGATCATGCAGAAGCAATAAAAAAAATTATGAGATCCCGCTGTCAAAGATCTCGCTTTAATTAATAATAATTTCTCTCAAAAAAATTTGAAGTTAAAAAGTGTATGCCCATTGTTTAAGCTCATAAAAGAAAAATGTATAATCTTTGTTTAAAAATTAAGGGAAGAAATAGAAACTGATAATAATATACATGTACAAACAAAAAAGGATAACATACATACCAAATACTGTGCAACATTAGTCACGAGGCTAACAATATATGTCGCGTCTCGGTTTTTAAAGGAGTCAATTGTTGTTGCTATCAAAAAACCTGCAAACTATATAGAGTGAAAAATGTTATATATAGGGTTTCTAGAGGACTTTATAAGTTTTTAAATGTCATGTTCGTTTCCACGGAAAAAAGGTGCCAGACGGATGTCTAGTGGTTGCTACAACTTGTGGCTTCATAATATCATGACAGAAATGGGTGCCAGATGCCATTCGAAACTCTAAACCAAACACTTACTAAGAGACTTGTTTTGAGGAAAAAAAAATTATACAGCCTTTCATAACTTGCTCTATACCAATTTGAATTTTAAACACAATTGAGCTGCCGAAACTCTCGTATACTTTATTTATAATTAATTTTCTTAAACTCATGTGTTATAATTAATTATATATATCCTCTGGATGCGAGTTTATAAACTACTTAGTATTCTGGTTGATAAAAACTCTTTGCAATCTTAATCAATTAATAAAAGAACAGTCTGGTGGTCTGTGCACTTGAGCATATAACGTTTAGTGAGTGTATGTTACTCCCTTTGGTCCCTTTTATAAGAAAAAATTCACTTTTTAAATTCATTGAACAACTGATGTATCTGATCTATATTATAGACTAAATACATCAGTTATTCAATGAATTAAAAAGTGAATTTAATTTTTTCTTATAACAGGGGGACTGGAGAGTACATATTAAAATCAAAAGCACTAAAATAAAAGAATTTAAAGTATAACCTTAATTGTTTCTTCTGTTGGTAAAAAGCCACTTCCCGCTTCAGAGGTTCCAGCATTTTGAGTTCTCTCAATTTCATTTTCCATGATCTGTCTTAGTGTTCGGTTTATCTCATTGACCACTTTAGAGATAAGTTTACTGTCGAAGTAAATGCCAGAGGTCTGCAAGTATGTGTTATTTATATGAGAAGAATAGGATCAAAACATAACACAAATATATATAGTTTGCATAATTTAGTGTACCTGAATACATTTTGGAAGTAACCTAAACATTCTTTTAGACAGATTATTATCAGTTTCCTGCATGTATTCCACAATGGCAAGAAATAAGTTGAGGTATAAACTTATAAATTAAAAATTAAGAACAATGATCAAATACCTTCTCTAGGGCTTGAATTAGAGATGGGATGATGAGTTGTGTTAGATCTATTATATCCTGTTGGTCACTTACACCTTTTGTAATTGAGTCCAGTAGGTTTGGAAGAGCTAAAACAGAAAGTGAATTATTTTATCAAAAATGCATTAAACACTATACTTTCAAGATTTTTAGTTAAACTCAAATAATCTAAGTTTACCTAACATATAAGCCTTGCGAGTTTCAAAACTAGAACAGGCAATCCATCTCAAAAATATATTAGTGACCTAAACATTTGAACATTTAAATGTTTAGTCGCATATTTGTTTTTAGGTAGAAACACTATGCAAGTCAAAATCATGATGTATCAGACCAACCATTTTAATGTTGGGGGCAAAAAGTATATTACAAGCCCGAACTCTCAGCTTTTCAACCAAATACTTATCATCTAGGCTGCAAATGAGTAATCGATTGGTTAATAACAATAGAGCATTAATCGAATGGTTTCACTTTCACAATATTGTCACTTGCAAAGGTGATATTGTTTGTTTCCAGCATTCATTAATTTCTTGGATAGAGATGTGCACAAACACAAATATCGTTATTCTTTATAATTTACCTCCCTGTTATACATTGTGATTTGTCTCACAATTCAATAGAATATTATTCACTCAAATCAAACCTAATGGAGATTATTTTATCATTGTAGTACTAAAATGTAGAGGCAAACCTCAAATCCACGGGCATACTGTCTGTTAAGTCAAGATCAAGTTGAGCATATTTAAGCAGCACAGGCATAATTTTATCGATGAATTTGTCAATATCCACTCTTTGACATTGACAGAATTGATCCAGTGCCTGCACAGTGTTCATTTATTTAGGATTACAGCCTTCAAACCAGAATTTCCATATAAAGGAGATAAATGATCTACCATAGATTTCAAATATACCTTTAAGATGACATAACTTGTTAAGTGGTCCGTATCACTCAAATTTCCTTCAATTGATATTAGAGCTTCCAAAATCTTCAAATGTTACAGCGTGAATTAGCATAGAGTGAAATTATTTCATATCACAAGTTTAATCAAATTTTGAATGATATCTACCAAGATCCTATGATACAAAAATATTATTCTGGAACAAGCAATATTTTTCCTTATCTATTTTGAGTCAAATCTTGTTTCTCCTCAAATCAAATTTTATTTGAATTGACACCAATTTTATATTGCTTCTCAGATCCTGAAATTTGATTTTTTTTTTTTTTTATTTCTACTGCTGATGCCTTATATGGCTCAAATTTTTGTTATGAAAGCCATGGTATAAATTGTTGTTACAATCATATAACCTTTATTGAAATTATATAAATCTTTGGACAAATGTGATGGTAAGTTGCAGATGGGATCACATTACACATTCAAAGATTTCTAAAATCTTAATATTGTAGTCAAAGTAACAATTGCAAATGATAATTAAATTAATTTGAAGAAACAAGACGTGTGTTGTGTATACCTCAACAAAGTATTTACAGGTAATTGGCATGTTCTTTGAAATTTAAATAATACCTGTAAGGTTGGAGAAACTTACAAGTTTGAAATTTAAATTGGAATTAGAAGAAATACTCACCGCATCAACTTCATGTTCTTTGGTTTTGTCTCGCCCACAATTCTTAGCAAGAGTGCACATGCACTCTAGACATTTGGAACGGATCAGAAGCAATTTGGGTGAATTACAGTTATCAAACAAAACTTGCAATGCTGCCATTGTTGTATCGTAATGATTTTGATAAACAATTGCCTGCATGGAACAATTGCACATCAATTCATATTGGGATTATAATTTACTTCAATCAAAACCTACATCATTCTTAGACATAAGATATCAAAGATATACCGGCATTAGAACTGCAACTGGTTTTAGAGTTTCTAGAGCTTCTTCTTGTAACTTCTGCTTTTCATGCTGCAAACTCAGAAAACCCATTATTCAGCTTATTGCAAGTACATAAAAATGTTAAAACATACAAAAATAAAGGGGCGAGACTGCACAAATTAATATGATGTGCAAAAATTTAGCAACTAGCAAAAATCATAAAGATTACAAATGTTTGCAATGATTGTATATACAAGCAGTGTGTAAATGAATAGTTGATATAGTGAAAATTACATGCCATGTACCTTTAGAAGTTTAAGCAATAATACTATAATTTCTTCCCCAACAGAAAATATTTTCTCTAGACCGCAATTTGTAACCAAGAAATGAATGGCGACAACAGTTTGTGCCTGCAGAAAATATGATACAATTGAATAAGTAATAAAGCAACTAACAAGGGATATCATGTAGGTAAATGCTAAATAAATAACGCTTCAATGCATATAGAGAAAATTTTCATGGCAATCACCTTCTAAGATTATTATTTTTTCGGAAACTGAGGATGAATCTATGCACAGGTTTTATGAGTAATATTTAGAAAGAAAGAAAAAAAAAGAGGCAAACGTATAAAACATGTTCTGCTTTCACATTTAGTTGAGAAATGCTCCCTTGTTCAGAATACATATACTGAAAATAGTAAAAGCAAAAAATAATCTTTAAAAACAGTCAACAAATTATAACATACAACTTTTCATTATAACATATGTCAAACTGCAGAACTAATCTGTTTGTACCTGTACACGTGGACAACGGCTAACTTTAATGATGGAAATTAGTTTAGCCAAAAACTTGAGGCGATATTGAGAATCGTTTAATATTTCCTTGTATTCACTCAAACACTTAATTGCATGCATAGTAGCCCAAAGTACTCGGGGATTCATATCATTAAGCGATTTATGGACAAGGGTAAGGGCTTGATGAATGTACGAAATCATGTCCTGCGATAGAAAAAGAGAATGTAAAAGAAGGAACTATATATCAATAAAGCTGTTGGCATAAAAATATAACAGGACATATGAACAAATTCCACCAAAACAGAATACCATTTTGTGGCATTGTATATACTAAGATTTCATATCGATCAACTTCATGCACTGGAATAGGAAGATGCAAATGTTCATTGATAAATCAAACAATTTCATAAAAAGTAAATGACATGATTGAAATTTCTATAAGGTAATGCACCATAAAGAAAACACTTCAAACATCAAAGTTCAGAGTTAAAGCTTATTGAATATCATCAAATCATATATATGCATACCCCTTTGAAGTTTTTATCTGCAATTGCATCTATGGCAAGCATTGCTGCATAACGCACCCGCCAATCTGAATGAACTGCATATTTACTTTCTATCATCTTAATTGCAACGGGAACAAAAACACGCTCATCTCCATCAAAAGAAAGCAAATTCAGCAAAAACTTTCCCCGGTTATAATCCTCTATCAACCCAACATCTTTACAATTCTTATCATCAACATCATACCAAACAGGATCATCCACAACATGCGACATCATATCCATAATAACAGAAAACACTCTCTCCACTTCTTCATGAGAAAATTTCTTTACCACACTCTCCATTCCATCCGAATTCGCTTCATCAAGCTCCTTAATAACAGTAACAGCCGCAGACCTTAACTCCTCGCTCGCATCTTTCATCTCCGCCACATGAATCATACACCAAAACACATCACCTTCTTTACCATCAAAAATTGTTTCTATATCCAGCGTTACCAAATTCTCTAATTGCTTAACCATATCCGGCAAATCCTCGTCTTTTCCGTCTTGAAGAGCGATAAAATCCAACAAAATTGGTAACAAAGAATCACAAACTTCAGTTCTCTCTAAATCCTTCGACATTTTCATAACTGTCAACGACGCATTAAACGTTAACTCCTGCAAATCTTCCTTCTGCGAGGAAGCAAACTCCAATAAATCCGAAAACACAGCATTAAAATTCCCTTGATCTAACCAAAACTCTCGATTTTCAACCACTTCTTCCGGCAATTCCGCTAACATTATTAATCCTTTCATTTGATTCCATTTCATTAGTCTTACATTTCCGCCGGAGAAACAAACACAAACATACTGAAGAAGCTGAATCCAACCGCCGAGATACGGATACTGATAAACCCTAGCAGCAGCAAGACCGATCGTTTCACAGAGAGGTTGAAAAAGAGAATTATCATATTCTTTCTTGAGCGAATTAAGAAGAGGTTCTTTGAGTTCAAAAAGCATACTAGGATTCCATTTATCAGATCTTTTGAAAATGTGAAGAAGAATCGAAACAACTTCGTTTCGGATCTCGAATTTAGGATGAGATTCTAGAAGTTTCGCGAGCTTGAAAGCGAATGCGTTAGGGTAATGATGAGCGAGGGATTTGAAAACGGTTTGGATTGAAGGTTTCTTGGATTCGATGAAGATTTGGATTGTTTCGAGAAGGGAAGAGGTGTCGTTTGATCGGAGAATCTTTGTGACGTGTGGTTGAAGTTCGAGGTTGTTGATGAGTGATTTCTTTTGGGATTGTTCAATGCGTCTTCTTTTGTGTGTTATTTCTTCTAAGTAGTTGCGTGTTGGTGGTAGTAGTTCCTGTGGGAATGGATTGCGGAGGGAGGGTTGTGGCGGAGGTGGTGGCGGTTGTGGTGGTGGTGAAGAAGGTGGCGAGATGGAGGTTGAAGCCATTGTTGAGAGGGTTTTCGAACTTCCAAGTTTGAGCGCGGTTTTTTGAGGGAAAAATAACGGTCTATTTCATAGATTCTGTTTTTCTGTTTTTGGCCACGTCAGCGTTTCTTTTGGCTGCTTTACTTTCTCTTGCGATTCCGGTTAAAAATGAGAATCCTATATATTCCATTGAATCTCTAACTACTAAATCTTAGGTCAAAGTGTCCTAACTCGACTCACAAATGTCGAAATTGTTCACTTCGAATGTCTATTACTTCATACAAAGTGTCTACAAATCTCAGCTCAACTGACAAATGTCCAAAACAGATTACCTAATTGAACCCGAATAAGTCACTTATGTGTATGAGTTGTCAAGTGATTATTTATAGTTTGACTATCAAAAAAAAATTAAACTACAAATAAAAAAGTTTTCACCTATCCCTCACAAAAAAAGTTTTACCTAGTAATCGAACTTGATTATAATGAACAATTCGTCCTTAGTTTGATTATATTGTGATTGTAATTTCGTGAATTAACTTAAAAACTAAATCATGAATCCAATCATTGATCTTGGCCCGTTTGGATTGGTTTATTTTGAGCTTATGTGGACTTATCTACTCCCATAAGCCTTTTTAAAGGTGTTTGGGTAAATAAATAAAAATAGTTTATCATGGTTTTATAAGCTGCTTATGCCATATTTTAATAAGCCTAAATTTTCAGTATACACTCCGGCTTAACGAGGAGCTTATGAATTTATGTAACCTCCTTCGATTCTCTCTGGATCCACTTTTTCAAAACATATATTTTAATTATAATGTTAGTTATCTTTGGCGGTACATGAGTAACAAAATTGTTATATACTTATCTTACTAAAGTAACACACGTAACTAAGATTTTTATTTTTATTTTTTTAAGGAAGATTTTTTTTTTTTTGTTACGTAACAAAATGAAACTGAATAAAAAAAACAAACTTAACTTGTCTTTTTTGGTAACAAACTGTACACTAATATCT
>Ga0315915_1002232_pt1 | contig 24293 bp, 30 predicted proteins | sample MpolbnodulesMG_FD_207738 | JGI IMG/M metagenome (GOLD analysis project Ga0315915, IMG submission 207738) | Medicago polymorpha root nodule microbial communities from Los Angeles, California, United States - branched nodules | ecosystem: Host-associated > Plants > Roots > Nodule | place: USA...
AATGAAGAATTAAATAGAAGAAAATGTCCGCAAACTCGCATATTATAGAAATGCAATTTGAAGAGAACGAGGCAGAGTACCTTAAGGTATTCATCTATGTCAGCCTTCATCTGCTTTGCTCTCAATACAGCGTCAACCTCAGAAAGAATACGAGGGGATTGAGTTATTTCTTGAAGCAAATCAATCTGCATACAAAACACAAGTCAATGAGGCAATGTCAATTTATTCTTCCTTAACTTCAACGCAAGTTTCAAAAGATATACGAGGGGATTCCAAGACCTTCAAATTTGGAGTTGAAGGATCTGGCAGCCTCATACTACGCGGAAATGCACTTAGGATGATATTTCGCATCTGAATGCAACTTGGAGGAATAACATCACAAAAGGTAAAGTGATAGTCACATAGGAACTCTGGGAAGTCATGAAGAAGCACCAAGAGCACCCTAAGTGTGCCTTTATAGAGAACACGGACCTAATCATAACAAAACAAAACAAAAAAAAATGTGTAAGAACTATTGGGCATGAAGAACGAGTTGATAGCACATGATTGATTATTGAATTATATATATATATATAGAGAGAGAGAGAGAGACCGGATCTCCTAGTTCGGCATGCCTCAGAAAAGGCTCCATAAATTGGAACAAATCTACAAGCAACCTTTGGATATAAGGCCAGCCTTTTTGACCATTACCAGTCAGCATTTTTGGCATGAAGCTCCTATGACTAACCAACTCCAGCCAGGCAAAACTGAGGAAAAAATCCACATGACAACCAATTATATATTATATTCACAGGGTGTATGAACACCCGTAAGATTAAACAAAAAGAATATAAACAACAAAAATATATGATAGTAAATGATTTATTTGTTTCAGAAACATTTGTTAAAGGCAACTACTGTGGTGAAATCATGCACAAGAAAATCAACCAGAAGGAACTTCAAAGAATACTTCTCAAAAAAAGGTATTTAATTCGTATACACACAAATGCCAAACATACCATAAAAATAAAGATGCAAAGCGAGAAAGCACAAGATGTAATATCACTCAAAGGACAAAGATTGTCCAAGCATTATGAAAACTACATTGGTAATATATACTAAATCGATATAGGATCACAACATTAACAAAGAAAGCTCCGACAAAGTGAACGGGAGGTAAAGGGTCACTTGTTAACCATACCCCATCTTCCACAAACAGGAATTCTTAATAAATTTAGCAATATCAACATTTCCATACCAAAAATACACAAATGGTTTAAAAGAATAGACGCAAATATCATTCAATGAGAAAATTATCATCAAACTACAAATCAGACAACTATTGGCGCAGTTACTACACAATTCTAACTCTAACCTGAATCCAGGAACTTTGAGTGGCTGTAGAGCATGAAATGCATTGGCAAAAGCAGTCAAAATCTGCAAAATATATGTAGTAGTATTAGTCACATGCATATGACTGTTGTGCATTTGGATTTGCTTATTTTGAAATCCCCAGTTTCACCCAACAGTGTTGTCAAACAGCAGCCATGGGGCCGTCATGGTATAGATTGAGGTGGCTGATTTCTTGCAACCACTATGGCAATTTTGTGAAGGGCAATGGTGTCATGGCATTTTATGGCAGATATGGCGGACTTCTGGCATTTCACCAAGGTCTGACATCCACAATCTATAAAACTGACTCAAAACTCACCAACCAAAATATCAAGTTTAATACCAAAAAATCCAAATTTTCTCTTCCTTCAACCCCTAGCCTCGTCTTATAAAATCCTTTAAATTTATCCAACTTAAACCAAACTCCTAGCTTCTAAATATTCAAAATAATTTCATAACATATTTCTATAAACTGCCAAATTTGGATAGAAATTGACATGAGTTGATTGCAACAATCTTCGGTCATTTCATATCTCAATTTCATAAAACTCCAAATTTGGGTAGAAAATCAAAATGAAGGCAAAAAAAAAAGAGGACAATTTTAGCAAAAATTGACAAAAGGACCACAATCACATGTTAACAACAGTTGAAGCACTAAACATGCAATCAACTGTAAACAATGATGCCGTTAAAAAAAAAACTGTAAACAATGACATTTTTATTATCATAATTCCATATTCCAAGCAGAATTGGTTTAACATCACTATGAGTTGTGAAATAACAAGGGACTCGCCACTCTAAATATTATTATCATTTAAATATCTTTCAAAAATCATTTAAACATTTTGTGCTGTGATTCTGAACTTACAATTTAGCTTAAATATCTCTCCTATTTGAAAATGAATACAAATTAAATATATAGATTCTAACCAATGTTACGCTTTGCTTCATGAGACCTTTGTTCACATAGCCTTTTCTATAAATTTCAGTTTTTTTAACAAACGGAAAATACCAAAGTCAACATCAGCAACAAAATTATGACCCTTCTAAAATAAAAACTAATGGAGAAAAGGATTTGGTCCCATCTTTGTACCCAGGATGGAAAAGGAGAGAGAGTAATGAAGGATTAATGAAAGTGACAAACACCTGCAGATTTGCACCATCAGTAACAGGCTCAAGTGAGCCGAGATCCAGAAGCCAATTGATGAACAATCTGAAAAATGGTCTTGGATTAAAAGAAACCTTCTTCTCCTCTGCATCTTTTACAATGAATCTGACGGTAACTGCCAGAATCTGCCAGAAAGCAATATACAGTTTTTAGACCACAATAACAGAATTAAAGGAGCCTGAGAGGGAGGGAGACAGACAGCATTTGATGCTTTAGTACATTCCATACCTTGGAGAGAAGTTTGCTTGATCCCTGTCCCAAAAACACACAAAACTGCTAATAAGATAACTACTCCAAATAAGAGAAAGGAAAAGAAGAGTACAGTTAACAACCTTCAAAATCGAGAAGACAAGCTTTGCATAAATATCAATTGCGAGAAATGACATTGTCGGCATCTGTTGAGGAGATTGCAGTGCCCCTGAATTAATCCCCTCAGTGGATAAGCAATGTGCAACTGCAATTTCCTGAAAAGAAGATAAAGAAGAACATTGATCAAATTGAAAATCCTAGCCAAAAATATGAAAAGGTAAGTTGCATAAAGAAAGAAATGCCACCATCAACAGACGGAAAAAGCGATCTGGCATATCATCTCCCTTAAGCAGCCCACTCTGGTGCAACTGCACGATGAAGTGGGTAGAAGCTGTATCATTGGCACCGGGAAGTTCACATATCCTATACCATTCAGCAAACAACATGGAAACCTACAACGCATACATAACAAGTAATCATTAGGATGACAGGGAGCATAATCTATTCCTTATGGAAAAAAAATAGACCAATAGATAGTTTAATAAAAAGTTATGGTCCAACAATTGAACCCATGTTGAAATACAGAGTTAAGGCATATTTGATATTCTAACAATTGTTAGGGTTACGACATATTTGATATTCTAACTATTGTTAAAGGGTGGCCTTTTACCAATTCTTAAACTCAGAACAAGGCAGTTATTAACTTGCATATTACAATATACAGTTGTAGTATATAAAAAAAATTAAAAAAAATAAAAGACAAGGACATTGTTCAGAAGTTCCAAAGGAAATATCTGGTTCCAAATTACATTTTGTATGCTCAAGATGAGCTACTAATCTTTTCATTATTTTTCAATTTCAATGCAATAGAACTTCTAACAAATAGAACTCTCACTCATCTGATTCATTCCCCTGTTTCCTCTTATAGGGACATAATAGGAATCCATGTCAGAAAAGTAACATTGGATCACTAGTAAAGCAAGTTAGTTATGGGCTACGCTGGGAAAAGAGTGGACAAGGGTAGTTCTACAAAAAGGGTGAGTGAGGAGAAAAGGACGGGATAAAACTTGTGTTGTACGGCCAATATGGTTTGGGCTCTTAGTGTTGACAATCAAGAGATATTTCTCTATACTTCACTTTCTGTTATTCTGCTGAAGTCGCCTTTTCAGTAAATATTCTGCTAGTGTTCATATATGAGACAAGCTATCGACCTGTCAAATATTTACAAAGTCAAGATACCTGTTCACGGAATCCAGCAGGATCAGGTTCAACAGAATCTACAATGTTCAATGCTTCCCTGTTTGCAACTTGCAGACCAGGACCCTGATTTGATGGAAACAGATAAAATATCATGTTTCACGCAAAAACAAAAAACTAAAGTAAAAAAAAATGCACGAAACAGTGCAGCAAATGTTAATCTCATCTGACCTTATTGTCTCTTGATTGCCTCGCCTTATCCTCCTTTCCAACATTACTAGCAGATAGAGCAGCAGGGTTCTTGATCATCTCAAGAAGTTGTTGTAACGATTCGGGATATCCAGGCTTTGTGGCAAGCTGAAAATTAAAATATGGTCAAATTTTGAGGTGACGGCAAAAAAATGAAGCCACTCAGATTAAAATTACAAACCTTTGCCAAAGCATCAATAAGATTGTGAAGTTCAGAAATAACTTTCGGTTCCTCGATGACCAAAGTTTGAAGAAGAGATATTGAAAACTCTGTAGCGGCCTCTGTACATTTAACCAGTGAAGTTGTTAGATTATAAAACCACAAAAAGGGAAAAACAATAAAAGGCATTCTCTGTTGACATACTATTTCTTCCCCCATCAATAAGTTTTGCCATATGAACATTGTACTCAGTTAGATTTAGCAGTTCACTGCCAATGAGACCAACAGTAATATCTTTATTATATTTCCTTTCTTCTTCCGAGTAAATTACCTGCAAGAATTATACAGAACATATGAGTGAAGAAATTATATACAATATCATTGATTGAATGTATGCCTCAACTCAACTGTATTGAACTTTATTTTGTAACTTATCTAGTTGTGAGCTCGCTGAAGGTTGTATCAACAATGGAAAACATCATTTTCGACTTTAACTTGTTATTCATTTTATAAAATTGTATTTCTTTTCTTTATCTCACATCAAACTCAATTTTTTACGTTTTTTTGTGAATACTAAATTTTTGTTATTTTAGTTATGTTAGGGCCCGTTTGTTATGGATTAAAATAAAAGTGATTTTGACATCGAATAATTTAGAGATTATTTTTTAGAGATTTTACAAAAAATCAAAATCTATTTTGCGTTTGTTAACTCTAATAAAAATCTTTTTTTTAAAAAAAATTAGCTACTTTGTTTGGATACAACTATATAAAAGGGATTTTTTTTGTTACAAAATCAGTTCAATCTTTTGACCCATATTTTCTCTCTCCTCAAAAAAAAATCTATTTTTTGAAAAGGTACTGTTAACAGCTTCTCATTTTAAGCTGTTTTTAGATTTTAATTAGATTCTGGTTTTTTTTAAATCTGTAACAAACGGATGCAATACTCTTAAAAGTGATTTTATTTTATTTATTTTTTTAAAAAGTGATTTTTTTTCTTAAAAAAGCTTTAACAAACGGGCTCTTAATTTCACTAATTAAATCATGTTTTTTAATTTAATTATTTAAACAAATAAACTACAAATAGAGTAGTTTATGCACACTGAACAAACTACAAATAGCTATAAAGTGGAAAAGTGAGAAAACTAAAATTTTGCATAGAAACAAGGAAAGAAAAATTTGTAATTCTCCTTGACAACTTTCAGTTAACAAAACATACCCAACTAGTAAGCTCCTTGACAGCAAGCTTGCAAACATCGCGAATGGCAGTCAGGATTGCAAGATAAGCACAAACATGAACATTGTTTGAAGCATTGTCGTATAAGCCCTTGAAAACCTATTTAGATATTAGAAATTAACAAACAATAGATGGTGATTTTCAAATAGAAAATAATTTGACAGCCATTCATGGTCCTACTGAAAGTGGGGTATCAGACATAAGACATGGTTAAAATATGCAACTACGGAATAACCAACTACTGACTATGGATAATATGTCGCATTACGCATTAAATATAATTCTTGAATCCATGTAGAAGAAAACGCACCTTTTGAGCCACAGCTAAAGCTGCCTCATCTCGACTAACACATCTCAGTATGATCTCAGGTACCTCAGAAATGACACCCTAAACATAAGTAGAACCAAAACAGATATTAAAATTTGGGAAGAACACCTGTCTAATCTAGACGGAAAAACAATCTATCCAGACAGAAAAATAAAAATGATAGCGGTGATGTCTATATATAATTGCAAATTAGGTTAAAAAAATGTATAATTAAGAAAGTACCAAAAGTGAAGCAAAATAATGTACCTGAATATCTGCTTCCCTCGAATCATTGTTGACCAAAGCTTCCAACTGACAATGGCACACAGGCAGTTAATAAACGTCTACAGCAAACTCGATATGAAAATAGTCAAGAAAAATAAATAATCAACAATTCATGGCATAACCAGTGGCTCCATTTCAAATATAATTTTATAACAATTCTGCAGGAAAAAATATAGGCTTGTGCGTCAAGGCCCAACTGGAAATGTCCATCAAGCCTCCCGATGGATACACAACAGTTTTATCCCCGTTGTCAAAAAAATGACAAGAAAAACAAAATACAGAACAAAAATCAAAGAACAATGTATGCTAATTCCATTGAAACTAGGCATGTCTACTTAAAAAAGTATCATCATTCAGACAGCTAATTCCATTGAAACTAGACATGTCTACTTTCAAAAGCATCATCATTCAGACGGCTAATTCTATCCAACACTTGCTCAAAATCTTGATCTAGCACGAAATAAATTTTGAAATTCAATTTTAATAAGGTTCAAATAACAAGAAAAATTACCATGTGCTAAACCTAACCTAAGCTGCATATTCTTTTGAATTTAAAAACCTAACAAATTATAGAAGATATAAAAGAAATCAAACAAAAGAAACAATTAAATAATTATCCAAAAATGGTAAGTGCAGCTACGACTCGTGAACAAAGGATTGTCATTATTTCTAGTTCCACAAAAATAACTCGCCGATAACTTTAAAAGCCTAGCTATCTAGGATAGCCCTTCCCTCACAGCAACATACAGTATGTTATGAAGCTTTTACAATTTGTGTTGTGGACAGTGTACTATGATGGAGTATACATGTATGACTGAAGTACTCATGGCTCCTAGAAGAAACTTAAACAACGAAAAGCACAATCGGAAAAAATGAAACAACTAACACAAAATGGAGTACAACTCTGAAAAATATTTGCATTCATGTGTAGAATTACATGGAGATAAAATACATTGCTTATACTGAACTCCTAAAACGGGATATGCAAAGGAACATATATTGTAAGCAGCTGTAAAGATCAGTAACAACCTTTTGTGCGACAATTTGGTATTTATCCAGAGCATCCCTTGTAGTGAGAGAGGGTTCCAAGAAGCTACTTCCAATGCGCTCTACAGCATTGGATGATATCAGTGGTTGTGAAGAAGCTCCGGATTCCTTGCAATAGCATAGAAGCAGACTTAGACACCAATTGTGATACATTAGGAATTTATGCAGTTACATTGTTTAAATAAAATTCTCACTTTCCCAGCATCTGAAGAATCCATCGTGTGTAACTCAGGGGTGGAAGCAGTTGAAGGAAATGAGGCAACAGAGTCTTTCTCCAAGCTCTGCTGGGAAACATTGTCAGCTGCTCTAATGTGAATTGGCGAAGCACTGAAACATTAAATGCAGATTGTAAATAAAATTAGACTTGTAAAATTTTAATTACACCACCATGCTGAACAAAAGTTGCGCACCTAAAATGTTGGGCAAAATTAGATTCTGGCATATCATCTAGCGGTCGAGAGACACCCTCATATCCTGTGTTCAGGGAGTAACCAGGGTTTATCTGTCCCGGTGCAGGACCATTTGTGCCAGTGAGACCACTACTGGCCGATTGAACAGCAGCGCCAGCAGACATTGAATGTGAGTTCTGGCTAGACTGGTTTTGCCAAGGAAGTCGAACAAAGTCCTAATATAAATGAAAAGCAGTTAAACTTTGTAGTGTTCTTCAAGGCTCTAAAGCTCGTCAAATAGTTTAACACAGGAGCGAAATTAAATACCTCATAGACACGTTGTTGTGACAGGGACAACTGACCAGGTTTGGGGCGCAGGGGCTCTGGAACACCACCCATAGAACCTTGTGGATACAAATTTGCATCAAAAAATGTAGAACCCATACCTTCTCGATGCTTTTTTCTCAACGAAAGCTGTTGACTAATCTCTGTATCGATGGTGTTTATTGCCTACATATAGTATGCAGCGTCAAAGTCAATAAGCAGGTAAACAGACAAAGACTCGGGGAGAAAACAAGTATTACAATTGACCTATGTTTACCACTGTAAACTCAAAAAAAAAAAAAAAAAAAAAAAAAACTGATATCATAGCTACTGTAAACTCAAAAAAAGAAGAAACTGATATCATAGCCACTGGTATTAACCAGTTACTATCTTTATGAGCCCGTTTGTTATGGATTTTTTAAGAAAAGAAAAAACACTTTTTTAAAAAAATAATCACTTTAAGAGTATTGCATCCGTTTGTTACAGCTTTCTAAAAAAATCTGAATCTAAAAACAACTTCAAATGAGAAGCTGTTAAGAGCTTCTCAAAATCTCTGATACAGTTGTATCCAAACAAACTAAATTATTTATTTAAAAAAAGTGAATTTTATTACGGTAAACAAACGCAAAATAGATTCTGAATATGAATAAAATCTCTTAAAATATAATCTCTAAATTATTCATTGTCAAAATCGCTTTACTTTAATCCGTAACAAATGGACCCTATAAGTCATTTGTTCTCTAAAAAACAAAACTTCACAAGTCATTTATCAAAACTATGAAGTAACACAAAAAATGGGTGACCGAAAGCACAAGGCTCCCACAAGGCTGGGAAGGTAGATGTACACAGCTTTAACCTCCTCCCGCCAATAAGTGGGGGGACTGTTGAATCTGTGACCTCCAAATCACAAGGCAGCATTCTTAAATTGCACCTAGGCTTGCCCTCGATGAAGTCACAAAAAAAATATAATGATTAAATTGATCAGGATAGCAAGAATCAGGCAAAAGTGTATTTCCTTGGATAATGATTTTAACTTATTCTTAGTAGTCCTCGATATCAATCAAAGCAATGCCACTATCTACACAATACATTCCCTTCTTTCACCAAAGTAAATTATAATGTCGGAAATGTTTCACAGAAAAACCAAATAATCACAAACAGGAAAGGCGACAATTTGTTAAATTCCCATCATTACAAACCCAAAAACATTATGTATGGGTCACCAATTGGTGGTTCACAAATACAAGTTGTACAGCTAAAAAAAGTTCAGTAATGAAAATAATCATGGATAAATGATACATCACCTTAACCATGGTGTGAATGCCTCTAAGATTAAATGTTATATCAGAGAACGAATATAAGCATAATTTTCCTTACTACCATCCATCGGCAAAACCATCATATGTTTTCACACACAAGTGGAGGTGTCGGGGTTCAAACCTGTCATGACATCTGACTTAACAATTTCGATATTTTTGCCAGTTGAACTATGACTTATGGCACGACTGAAAATGTTTTAATATTTGTAATTTAAGTGCCAAGTGTTAAACATTTTTAACTTACCAAAAAACTCAAGGGACCAAATTGTATATCTTCTTATAATTTAAAGCAATATCTTGGGTTTTAAGTTGAAGAATTGAGGAGAGGGATGAGAAGGTCGTGATGGTGGAAAGTGTGGAGTGTGTGAGTGTAAAGCTGGTCTTTGCTTGTAGCACCATATCTTGAATCATGAATTGTTTTTGGATAATGTAACACACTCACGCTTCTTTTATTCGCTTCCAATTCTTTAGTCAGCTATTTATTTTTATTTTTAAAAACGATATTCATCCCACAAATAACGGTAACTACAGGAAAAGCCATCAAGAAGAGCTAACCTTGTCAGTAGCAGCATGTTCAATGACTGCGCAACCAAGATCGAGATTATCATTGGTGACAAGTTGCACAGCTGGTTCCAAAATTTCATTTGCAATACCTAAATTCTGAAGTGCAGTCCTCAGCTGATTTGATATTGATGTCCGTAACGGTTCCTGGAAGAAATAAATTGAAGTAGAAGATAAAAGCCAGTAAGGATCCTATAAAGTGAGTCATCCTAATAGAACTTGCCCAGATTATTTTTTTTTTTAAAAAAGATAGATTAATGGGCATATTTCCATGCATTACTTTGCATGTGACGTGAGCCAAACTCCCAGCCAGACTAGCAACCATCAAGTGTGCAGCATTTTTAATACGTTTCTCCTCTGATTCCATGGCATAATCCTGCAAATATATGAGTAAATTAAATAACAAAGATCAATTTGAGAACAGGTTATTGCAGATTAAGGCTGCCAGTTAGAAGTTAAAACGGGACTACAGCAGCTGTTTCCATATCCCACATAACCAATGACAATGATGCATTAGAGACTTGTTAATTTCCAACTGAAATTTCCACTTCGCTCATCAAATGTCTCAAAAAAGAAAGCTATTAACATAATTATAAAAGATATAAATTACAAATCACAACATTCCATTGTAGCAAATATTAAATTAGGAAATGCAATATATATATATATGTTAATTTAATGGTTATTATTTGAGGTACATCGTAGGAAACCATGAGTTTGTTGAAATTAATGGTTATAAAGTCAAAAGTAATATCATCCTTTGACCATTAAATTAATGGTTATTATTTGAGGTACATCGTAGGAAATCATGAGTTTGTTGAAAATAACAACCCTTGATTTTCTCAGTTTACTATCTACTTGTTAAAGAGAGTCAAATCCAAGAAGGTTTCACTGAAATATCAACCTTTAAAACAAGTTCCTTTGTTGTCTGGGTTGCTATGGAAACACTGCGCTGCACAATACTGGACACTATATCTTTGATGGCTTTGTCCATCGCAAAGGGTACCGCTCTGTAATAAATAAAATTTAAATATATAAAGTTCGACCAACAAGTACAGTCAGATAAGCGCCAGAAGAATATGGTAAGAACTCCATACCTTTGGAAATGAATCTGTAATCCAGAACCACTGAGCTTTGGATTTATAATAACATGAGTTCCAATACTTTGTATCTGAGTTGGGAGCTATGAACGAAAAACAATCATCAATTATGATGAGAATACAAAGTCGGGTATACATGGTCCAAGAAAGAAGAAAAACAAGTTTCAATTTTAACCTGGAAAGATGCTGGGGTAGTATTTGTTTGTAACAGTCCTTGAGCAGAAGGTAGTTGATCAGGCAAGCCCAGAGGTGCTACTTTCTCATCTTCCATCATCGTTCCGGTGGAAATATGAAGAGAACCAGCATACTATCCACCCAAGAAACATTTAAAATACAATATATAGTTTTAACAGAAACAGTAGCCAAAACCCCAGATAAAGTAAGGAAAACAAACCTGAGACATCATATGTGGATGAGCCCCGCTATTAGATGGATTGGAGACTTCAGGCGGTAGCTCCACTTGATTTACTGGAGGAACAAGGCCAGGTTTTATATCAGAAATCATTTGTGATTGAGATGCCCCAACATCTTTATTAGAGAAATCGGGATTTCCTTCGATTTCTCTTTTACGATCCTTCAGAAGAGAAGTTGGTGTGACATCCTTCATATCTACACCAAGATTTTTGTATAAAACCTGTATAACACAAGGATTTGAACAATTAGGTAAGAGAGAAATGTGACTAGAACAACAATTTAAGAAGGAAATAAGAGATAGTAACCTGTATGTCAAACTTGAGGTTCATTTTCAAGTTTGGCATTGAACAAATCTCAGCAAGCAATCCTAAAATGCCCATGGTCCAAGGATTAGGGGGTTGATAAGCAAGACTGCTTTGGCATGGTTCAAGGACCTGCAACATAAAATTGAATGATAAATTAAGCACAAAATTAAACATGACCATCAAAATAGTTTATCACAATCAAGAATTCTACCTTTGAAGTAAACGGAATAACAGCAATCATCAGCCCCTTCTCATATGCCTACAACATGCAATACAACTTGATAAGTACACTACAAATTGAAATGTCGTTACCTCCTAAAATATATTCAATTGGGATATTACCTCTATAATCAAAGATTTGGGATCTATTTCACGAGCCCTCAAAACCTGATTCCGTCCAATTGTCAACTTCCCAAGCCAGCTACCAAGATTTTTAAGCAAGGAGCGCTCTTCTGAACTTGATTTTATGAGTTCTGATCCTAAAAGAACCTGAAGAGTACACTGTATTATTTCATACTTTTCTCACATCTTCAGTTCAATCACAAGAAGGGAACAGTAACATGGCTCAAACCTTGCAATTTTCATATGTTGCCTGGACAATCTCTTTGTTCAAAGCCTTTGAATTAATTTTGTCCAGAAATTTCAGGTACATGTCATGGAAATTCAGCTCAATGCTTGCTCTACCAAAAAGAATCAATTTGTATAAGTGAAGGTAACTAAAATATACAACAGCCAATATGATATAATATAAAGAAAAGGACATAGTATATATGCACAAAAGCCATGTAAAATGTAAAATAGTCCTATTTCCATGTTCAAGATGTGTCAACAGATCAGTTATTAATCATCAGTTCAGTTAATCTTGAAGGTAATATAGACTATATTGTCAATATTTACAAATTCAACATAATTCATGATACAATCATACAATTGAGCTTTTAATCCCCGGATCAGACACTGATAAACACTCCAGTACAGTATAACATAAAACTTGTCCAAAACCAAATTTTGGAGTTTTGAAAATATTTATGTTACATCAAGTATCAACAGTCAATCTTTAACTTCCTTGCCGAACTAATCTCTATGAAACCCATACTATACTTATTATCAGCACATTACAACCCCATGTACATAAGCTTACATTGATATAAAAATTACAAGCTAATTACATGATTCAATTACAGAGTATGTGTACCTTTTCATGACCATATACTGGGCAAACCATGGATAGTACTGCTCTTTCAAAATTTCTGTGAGCTCCTTTGATTTGGCTTCGATATTAGTAGAAGAGATATTATTAATTATAAACGATATCTTGTCCTGGACCTCTGATCCTGGAGCCTATTTATGGCAAAGACAAAGATAAAATGAATGAACATAGAAGTAAAGCTAGTTACATTTAAACAACTCATTAAACTGACATAGGCAGAAGATGAAACACAATAATACTACTACACTCTTCATAAGCAAAAAATTAAAACGGTTCATGATCTAAACTACTGAACATAAATATAAACAATCAATTTCTTGTAAATGGCTAGAGCACCTCAATAGGAGTTTCTCTTTTTTCTGCAGCAGCAACCAAGGTTTCAATATTCAAGGCAGATCCAAACTCTACATCAATCAACAGATCAAAGAAAGACAGCATAAAATTAGAAAATGAGAGCAGAAAGAAAGCCCAATACTTATGCCCTTGAGTAATCAAAAGGAATTGTTCACAAGTAGCAGAAACATACTGGCAGAAGCAGATCCACGGGACGGGGACGGACGGACAAAACCAGGAGAAGAAGATGATAACATTGGCTGCAGCAGCAACAGTGGCAAGAAAATAAAGTCACCGAAACAATACAAGTAATAATACCAAAAGACAGAAATAGAGATGGGGGAGATCACACCAATCACATCATGCTCAAAAAACATGATGGAAGTATAGTACCTTATTGGCGCTAGGAGCATCGGTCGGTGCAATTACTGGAGATTGCCCTATAGAAGCTAATGGTGGCTTCATATCTGTAGATGAACCAACAGAGGTCTTCTGACGATCATCCAAATGATTTTCACGTCTCTGTTGAAGCTGCAGTGACAAATGCTGCTGTCCAGGTTGTGTGATGCCAGAGCCACCAATCTGCAAAAGGTACAGGGCATAAAACAAAATCATCATCTCAAAGTATGCAAGGACAAGAATAAAATTGGCAGTTACAAGGACACAACATAATATACTTCTGTTATAACCTTATCAACAAGCAATAATATTTACTAAGATTCACACAATTTAAGGCACCAATGACCAGTGCTTGCATGGCATATACTTCCATAGTCCAGATTCCATAATTGGTTTCTTTTCCTACTGTCGGTGTATGGACTTGGTTAAATCAACTGCATAAGTTAGTTAAATGGGTGAAGAATGTTCAAGCCAAGTGGAGAACTACTTTGGCCATTTCCATAATCAAGCCATCTTTGGGTGGCTCAACAATATCAGATTGAGGATAGACTCGGATACCCCATATCAGAATTTGGGAAGGCCTAACACAACCAACTTGAGGAAAGCGTATTAAAGAGCCTTATACGGACTACTTTGGCCATGTCTTTGATAAATGTGGGATCGTAACCCCTATAATTACTACAAAGAAACAAACACCACTACAACAGGTTTCTGCAGAATAATCATCAGCGACCATCTATTGTAGAACTGATCATCAAATGTTAGTGAGAAACAAAAACGCTTCGGAATTAATTATGTCAATTGACTAGGCTGATCAAAATCAACTTTAACACATACTACAGCTTCTAAGATTAACTGCACTGACCTACCTCAAAAAAAATCAAATCCTTAAATCGGAGCCATGGCTATAAAAAAAATGACTTCAATTACAAACAAATAGGAGAAACAAGGATTTTACTTTTACCTCTACATGACCGAATGTAGAATGTGCAGAACTATGGTTACTGGTAACAGAAGTATGGCTCATCCCATCTACATCTGTATGACCAGAGGATATCCTAGCAAGAGCCTGTTCAATTAAAGTAACTATTTCTGAATGCGTGCTGCGCAAATGGGATATTTGCAAAATGTGATTGCAATATTGTGGCCACTCAACAAGACGATCAACAAACTGCTCCAATGCCAAACTTCCAAACATGAACATCTGTAACATACAAAGGCGCGGTCAAGCAGACATGAAATGGAACTTAAATGAAAACCACGCTTCAAAACAACATACTTTAGAATCTGCAGGCTTGCGCAATGCATCAAGAACATATCGAAGAGCTATCCCAAGAGAGAGATGTGTCACAAGATGATGCTTGATCACAGAACCTAATACATAAAAAAAAAAATTGTAATTGTAATAAAATAATACATAATTAGATAGTTCCAAAATTGTGCACTGTGGAATGTTAGCTAAAGTAACCAGCATGCACACTCAAAAATCAAAATGTTAATATTGTAAACCACAATGATGAAGAAATCAAGAAATCTTAATTTATTTGTCCTGAATACAAGAATCATTTTAATATAAGCATTACAAGTCTCCAATTAGTTCAAATCTCAGTAACATTAAACTAATCAAAACAAAAAAAATCCAATATCACCAACAAAAGATATTTCTTAAAGAAAATATTTGATGGGCACCATCTCATGCTCATTTTTTAATCTATTTTGTCACCAAAAACAATTTATCAGAACACATTTCCATTAATAAACAATTTGGACATAATACTTCAATTCAATGTACACCACTAATAATGATAAAAGTTGAAAATGTGTTTACATATTGTTGTTTAAATATCTCAATAAATAATTCAAGGAACTGTAAGATGATAGTGTAAATAAGTGGCAACCAAATGGAATAACTCAAAATAAAATGAATAAAAGGTGTTGCGTCGTCCACTCGAATGGTAAAAGCTCAACTTGACTCGAGGGATTTATTTATTATTTTGTAAAAAAAAAAAAAAAATATAGGATTTACTGCTAGACGTGTACTCAAGAAAACCTCAAATTCAAACCAGGCTCAAATTAACTTGACCTGTAGGAAAATCTCAAATTCAAATCAAGCTTGAGCTTCAAACCAGGATCAAAAAAACCTGTCTCGAGCTCAAATTATGAAATTCTTGCACATCAGCCTCAACACCAAGTATAATTCATTGTTGTACAACAATATTTTCCATATAAGATGCAATGTACTACCCCAGAATATAGTAGAAACCGATTATAGTTGATAAATAAAATTGAGTTAAATTTCATCATTTACAGTGTACCTAAAGATAAACTTACCAAAAAAAAAAAAAGATAAACTTACCAAAGGCAACCCCGGCAATTTTGAGTTGATGTTCTGGATACCTTGGGTAAAACTTATACTCGTCAAACAAGTTTGCAATCATGCACTCAAAAATTGATCTCTCCCTGTTAAGACAGACAAACATTGACAGAATATTAATATTAAGCCATAGATCGCATAATAGTTTCTCTAATCAGAAACATATAAGATAGAGAGATCGAATAATCACTCTTCACACATTTTCGCCAAGTATAAATACTTGCAAATTTCCAATCGAACTTTCCTTTAAACATATAATTAACAGAAAGAACCCATATCTGGATATAAAAAACAGAAAGAATCCATATAGTAATAGATAACTTATTCAGAAAGACAGGTTATCAACTCAGGCAAGGTCGTAAGTAGAAAAATTGAAGAGTATTTGATTCTTGAATTATGATCTCCAAATGGTTTAGAACTGCATTGTTTTTATGAATGATTTCGGGTAATTATAAAAGCAGATAGTGCTACACAGTATCTGAAGTTGTAGACATGAGATGACAGGGTACAGACTGACCTTGAAAACTAAAAACATGCTATTTCCTTTACATATGGCAATTGAAAGGTTTAAGGGTATTACATATAGGAGTGAGCTAACAGAATCTTGATGAATGGTGTCTAATCCCCAACAAGTTTTTACAAAAAAGAAAAGGAAGACAGTTTTTCATCCAAAAGGTTCACAAAACACCTGGATTAGTCAGCTTACAAAAATGCAGTGTCAAATAAGCCAGGTGCAAAACTTTTAAAGGACATCACCTTTCCGAAGAAGATTCCTTGCGTTCAATTAGCATTTCCACCATTTTAGTGACAGTAATCACATCATGATACATATCTTTGAAGATACCGTTTGCTTCGTTTTCAACTTCTTGCGAAAATGTGGTATCAGAAGTAGATGAATCAGTAGTTTCACAATTTTGAAGCCTTGGATTTGAATCTATAATAGATATATTCAACCTCTCCAACTCCTCAGAAAGTTGTCCAGAGGTAACCAGGTCAGTATGAGATTTAAGAACCTGTAATTGGACAAAGTAAGATCCCAGATAAAACTGAAAATTAGACGTGACCAGCATAAGGATAAAACCATTGATCCGAGTAGAACCTTCAAGAATGTAGCAGTTGTCTCAGCAGAAAGATTCAGAACACCGCCAGACTGATTAAAAGATTGGCCAGATAGATTTTGTGATCCGCCAGCTTGGACTTCCTTCAAGAACTTCAGGCACTCCTGCAAAGTAAGCCTATAATGTCAGCCACTATTCTGCTGCAATATATTCTGACCGGTATAACTTAAACGCACACTATGAGAAGACTGTCTAAATGTGTACTGCAACTGCTGGTGTTTTGATAAATCAGAAATCAGGATGTGGGGGTGGCAAAATTACCTCAAAGAAGGCATCCTTGTATGTAGTTAAGTTGTTACTCAACCACTTCTCAAGGTCAAGAATTTCTTTACTTGAAGCAACAGCTGCTAACCTTATACTATAATAAGAGGGAATAATTTCGACCACTGATGATAGAATCTGTAAAATTAGCAACAGTTAAAAAATGTAAACAACAATAACAAAGTCGATATGAAAAGTTCCAAGAAGAAAAATCATGCCCGTCAACACTATCTATAACCAAAGTGACTCATGAAATGTTCACACTTTAGATGAGAACCACCTTAAGCTCTTGGCAGATGTCCACAATTCTCGCAATGCTGTCTACATCGATGTTTTGAGAATCCATAAAGCCTCGCAGGACCAGATTGGGATTAATGTGCCAAAGGTGTAGAATCATTCCACTGCCAGCATCACTTTTTACTATCATGGGAAAAACAATCATAGATACTTCTCTCTGGAAGAGGTTGTAAGTAGTCTGCAAGAACAAATGCGAACTTCATAAAAAGAAAGGACATGGAAAAGGAACACTATGCAAAAGTAATCGAATACGAGTCTATGAATTTGTACATTAACATGTGCCATTCCAAGAAGCAAAATTTCTGGGCAGCGTTTAAGGGGATAATCAAGGATTGACCAAACAACACTGGCATGACCCTTCTCAGCTAGCTGGCAGAGGACATCCAAAAGGTCAATACACAGCCATGCATGATTTGCATGTCCATTCTGAAGCTTGTGGCCATTGATCGCATCAACATAAGCCTGCATAGGAAATTATGGTAAAAATTTGCAGTTGGGAACAAGAAACAATAGATATGCAGAAAGAGAACCATACCAGTTGCCTCGCAGAGTGTGCAAAGGTAAATATTTCTGGTGGTGCATATACGGCATATTTGAGGAAAGACAGCTGACCCTCGGTATTTTTCCAGACAGACCCATAGATGGCATGGAGGGGAAATGGTTCCTGCAAGATGCAATTTCAAACATTTAAGAATTTCATGTCAAAGAGGTTACATGTGTCATGTTCATCAGTTAAGCACCAGGAATTTAACATATTACCTTGCAGGCATGTTTATAAACAGACATAAGAAAAGAGAATGCTTCTTCGCTGGGAAGGTAAAACCCTTCATGATCAAGATTTTCAATAACCCGGACCCAATTGGTTTGTGGCGCCTGTAAGAGATATGAGAAATCACGGAAAAGGAAAGTGTTCACTTAATTTATTCCAATAACTGAAATCAAAACCTTGCAACAAAATGGGCACATTTTATTTAAGAAAACTCACAAGATTCTTGACTGTATCTATCAACACATCAATATTCCAAGAGTTGAGTGGTGGTAACTCGGACAGGTTGTTGTATCCAAGGGCCGCGCCGAAAGTTAAGAATGTGCTCTGGTTATCCTCCATCCCAGCATGCGTGTGTGCAATAGCACCAAGTAATTTAGAGAGCATGTTATCAGTCAAAGGTAAGAAGAGTGACAGCACTTCCTTGCACTGCGAGACATCAACTGTGCATCCATAACCTAGTTCCTTCACAATGTCCCCCATGTTCATTTCCTTTTGTATGTCTGCCAAAATAGCATCAAAATCGTTTTCTTCACACTCATGGAGGAACTCTGAATTCCTGTAGAATACAGGGAAGGTATTAAACAGACATGTCATCAATACATGTAGCAACTTGGTAAGCTAATCTAATGCTTCAACTAATATGAAAACACACAATTATGTTCAAAAGTAGTTACAATGCTAGTTTTAACTCACCTGCATTTTAAATTAATTAACAATTCAGAGGTTTCATCTTAACCAATTATTTCATTCGTTAGAATAGGTTTATAAACTAGTTGACAGAATGACAAGCTATAGACTATAAAGGTAAGCAGTAACTATGCAGTAATTAACCCAATTGTCTTCTACAAAACCAGACAACAGGGATAACTAAGTAACTTACCACCGTAAAATATTAGCCTCATGCATCTCATCAGGTAGCAACGGGGTCAAAACAAAAGGAGGTGTGTCCTTGACCTGCATCAGCGATAATAGCTGCATAAAGGAATCTACATGCTCAGAAAGACCCTCAGAATGCCTGAGGAACATGATAACACTGTGAATTTGCTCATGGCAACTCAAAGAACCGGGATTCGCACACAATTCTTCAATCTGAGCCATGCAAAAATGCTTGCCTACAAAGCAGTGATAATGTAGGTCAAATGTAAAATAGTAGAATTGTAATATGAAAATAGACGTAGAACTAACATTGCAAGAAGATATCAACATCATTTGTCATGTAAAAAGGTTGTAGGAATAACATTATGCAAAGAATTGATGGAGAAATTGACTTCATACTTACCACATTGCCTGACATCGGGATTCTCAGAATCAGATAAAGCAAGACTGATGGCAATTTTTTCCAATAAGGACAAATGTAATCCATTACAAAAGCTTTTGAGAAAGCTATCATTAACATCTACATTCTTCATTGACTCAGAAAACACTGTACTGAAGTTAGGTCTGTCCAATAGGTACTTAACGACTGCCGCCAGAATTGGCTCATGTTGCATATCTTTTATATCTCTTCCGACATAACTAAAGTGCTCCAAGCAGGTTTGTAGCAACAAAATGCATCCAACTGTTCCAAACTCGGTGAACTGTCAACAATGTCAATAACCAGCCCAGTCAGATTAAATTTAAACTAGAGATAAACAAAAATGCAGAGTATAGCATAGCATATAGAACATCCAGAAAGAGGAAAGAAAAACAAAATGCACGGGTCACAAGACAAACACTGACGCGTAACAGATAGCAGGCTCGTCTGTAATCAGAAGTGTCGGTGTTACAGAGCAAATAACTTGGCATAAAATGGTATAAATACATTGTTGCAAAATCACCAGAGTAAACTTTAATCCCAAAAAACCCACGTTACATCAATTTAACACAGTATATTTAACTGCAACAAACCAAAAAAAAATCCTTAGACCAGATTTAACAATCTCCAGCGAAAAACAGCATAACCCAAAATACAAATTAACCTAAAAAATCGCATTTTAACACCGACCCAGAAACGAATTTAACCTAAAATCGCATTTTTAAATTTCCCCAATAAAACCCGACATAAAAAAATGAATAAATTTCCCCGATCAAAAAGAGAACAATAGCAAATTGTTAAATACTGAAAAGAATCGAAATTTCATACCTGAGAGAGTTGTTGAAGAACAGAGTCAAAGTTGAGTTGGTTCAATGAGTTGAGCAGAAATCGAATCTGATTGGAAGCTGTGGATGAAAAGGTTGCCATAGTTGGCGAGGAAACGAGAGTCATCGGAGGAAGCGATCGGGAAGTGATGTGAGAGAAAGAGCATAAATCGAACTGCTAGAGAGAGAAAGTGCGAGAGAGATTTCAGTGAAGATTTGGGTTTCTAGGGAGAGAGAAAGAGATAGAGCCTATTTATTGTATTTTTGGGATGCTTAGGCTTTGGGCCATTTTCATTTGGGTATGTACTATGAAAATTGTTTTTATGACATATAAAACTTCATAATAACATATATATAAATGACAAAATTACCTCTAATGGTAGTTAACTGCCGTTGATAAATCCGACAGCAGTCAACCACCGTTGGAGACCCAGCGATAATTAACTACCAATAAATTACTTTCTTCTATTCAAGACTTTTGATTGTTGGTGTCTGTCATTGGTGCCTACTATTACTAAATATCCATTTCTCTTTCTTTTTTCACCTTTTCTTTCCACTGTCATTTCCCTTTGAACATGTTACAACATTTTTCTTATGTCTTTTTATTTTCTGGTTGTAATTACAAACTACACAAACCATGAATCCCTTTACAACATTTTTTATCTTATTTCTTTACAACATTTTTCTTATTGCCAAAATAAAAAAGGGAGATTGGGTAGTTGCGACTGTAGGTTAAAGGCTGGGTTTTGTGGTTTCTTTTTTTTTGATAGGCCAAGAGCAAAATGACATAGAAAAGGATAGTGTCCAACTAAGTTGTTACCCTACTCTAATCTATTGTCAATTGTTCATATATTATTTATAAAAAAAAATAAAAAAAAATTACAAAATAAAACTGGGGGGACATAAAACCTAACCCAGTCAACAACCCTAACGGGCAAAACAAAACAAAAAAAAGTAAAAAATAAATATCCACAAAGTGGAATCAACCCTAAACAGTTATAACAATTAAACACGGGTCTAAGGTTTGGCGAGTGAATCGATGGCCAACACGAAATCGAATCACTTACTATCAACTCCTGCAACAATCTACGACAAGCATTGATGACTCTTTCAAGTCCAAACAGTCCCATGTGAAAAATGCTTGAAAGTAGGGGTGAGTTCGACCGCCAACATAGTAATTAGCGAATCCACACGCACCAACTAAATAGTAGATTAATAGCAAACAAACTATGGCGCACCAGTGCCCAGGTTTGTGAGGTTTGCAAGCACGAAACTTAGATTTGAGGGTGGTGAGGTAACCTGACCGCCAACACGGATAACAAAATTACTCACCTGCAACCCACTGCAACAAAAAACAGCGAGCATTCTTGGTTATTTCGAGCCTAACAGTAGCGACAGTTTTTCCAACCAAAACCGCAGGAAGTGCAGAATGGTGGCCGCAGTTCGAATAGAAACAACAGACCACCAGAAACGCATAAACTACTATATGTTTCAAAACAGATCTGGAACGGAGCAACACTGACCTTGAACTCTGAATTCGGCAGTGAAACACAAACATATCAAGAAAAGAACCAACAACCACCGCTGGAGAAGACGGCGCCGAACTTCCGTAGTTTAAAACGGTGGAGCAGTAACCGAACCTACATAGCCCTTAACCTCCGACAAGTAACCAATGTACGAACCTGTGAACGACGACGGAAATACGACGAACTGGAAAGACAGATGGAACGCCGAAGGAAGAACGGTGCAACGGTGATGCAGAGAAAAGCTCTCCTCGCATCACCATCTCCCGGATCTACATCGTGGTGGATGAGAGGCGGAGCGGCGGCTGTGGTACAGAAGGGATCAGCAAGAGGAAGGAGCGGCGACTGTGGGTTTTGTGGTTTCGTTAAAGGGAGATTGACTGCAAATCTGAGGGTTGTGGTTTCAGTTAAAAAATGGTGGATGATGGTGGCAGAACTGGTGGTTAGATGGGGAAGAAGATGCTTTGATTAGTACTGATTTTCTATTTGGTGATGTTTGATGAAAGACAACAAAGTGAAATTCAGAATTAAAAACAAATAAAAAAATACAACATCACATATAATGAACGGTAGGCATGAATTGAAGAAAGTAACACAGCGGTAGTTAACTACTGTTGGGTGTCCAACGGTAGTTAACTGTTGCCGGATTTGCCAACGGTACCGTTGGGGTAATTTCGTCATTTCCATGTGTTGTTATAAAGTTTTATATGTCAGAAAAGCAACCGTCATGTACTACTATTGTGTAACACTTTATGATTTTCTCACGTGTGTCTTACTTTTTTTTTAAAATTACTCTTTGTTTGATTATGCAATATGAGATTATAAATTTAATCAAGTGTTGCCTTTTAATATATTGTTCGATGATTATCCTATGCCTTGAGAGATCTATTTCATTCGACAATTTGGATTCACCGTGAACCCTAATTTTCATTCTGTGATTGGGTCGACATTCCTCAAAATTGATATATGGATTATTTCCTTCTCTCAATTTCGATCAAATCCATACAATAATATTCGTGTTTCACTGTGTGAATCGCCATAACACAATCGGGTCACCCCACAGGGTCAATCTTGACCTGTTTTAGCCTATTCGGGCAAAGAAGATGCAACGCGCATGATTTTCACGCGCTCAATTAAAATAATTTCTCACTCGCGGCTGTAGCGCGTGTACAATATTTAAAATTTCAATTTTTATTTTCTTTTACCAAATAATAATAATTTAATATTCTGAATATTTTGGTATAATTTTGGAATTTGTTTTAACACCCGAAGATATATTATGTAATTTTATACGAGGATAATTAATTATATTTTAAGATAGTATAGTCTCACATTTGTTGTGCAAAAATTTAATGAATATTCCTTACTCTTTCTTATATGACACATGAGACATATCCCACTCTCCAAACTGATGTGTTAATGAGGAATTGTTTATCTCCTAATTAACTAGTAGATATTCTACTATTTTGCGATAAAATAGTAATTTCTTTTGTATCCAAAATATATTATTTAATTCATACTGTCTTAGCATAAAGATCCAAAGTTTACTATAATTAATCATTCTTTTGGCGACATATTTAAACTTAGATGCTTGTCTCTGATTCTTGTCACAGATTGATTTAAAGGGTCCTAATAATATTTTATTTTCAAAATGAGTACAGCGAGTTGTATATTATATATGTCATTTATATTAATTGAATCTAAAATTGGCATATTTCTCGTTAATATACATTCTTATAGTTTCTACCATACTCTCTAACCCATACCTGTAATTTATTACTCTAAATTTTGTGACAAACAATATTAACTATCTAATTATGCGTCTTGTCGCTATTAAATGTTTGGATCACAATAATATTAAATTATATATAGTGAACAATGCATTGTTGCATTTTTTATGATAAAATTCTAATTATGAATTAAAATCTGTACACCTCTTTGTTTTTTATTCGTTAAATACTGTTGAAGCAAAAATCCCTTTAAAATTGTTTTTAAATGATAAACAAACTCTTGTATTAAAATTAAGATTATAATTTTATTTGGTTATTTAATGTGTGCTCTTGAGTGATTTTTATTAAGGATAGGAAAATCCAATTCTCACACATTATTAAAGCCATGGATGATTAAGCTCAAAAGAACATTATGATGATCAAGCTCAAGCTCTCAAGTACATTATAATGATAATTCATTATTTAAGCAATCACAAAGGAAA
>Ga0315915_1002235_pt1 | contig 24283 bp, 4 predicted proteins | sample MpolbnodulesMG_FD_207738 | JGI IMG/M metagenome (GOLD analysis project Ga0315915, IMG submission 207738) | Medicago polymorpha root nodule microbial communities from Los Angeles, California, United States - branched nodules | ecosystem: Host-associated > Plants > Roots > Nodule | place: USA...
ATAAGTGATTTTCACATAGATCTAGGTTTTTTCTTTGTGATTTCATCATCTAAGTGTGGTAGTTTGTTGTTCGTCGTCTTGTGCGGCGTTGTTTGATTTCCCGTCTTCGTGCAGTATTCATTTGATTCATATTGAACGATCGATTATTCAATCAAAGATTTGGGCGTCAACGTTGCAGATCCGAAGGCCATGGATATTCCGGTCACTTTAATTTTACCATATATTTTTGTTGGCATTATGCCGTTATATGCTATTAACTTGGATGTTGTGAGTTTGTTCACAGATTCATCCTTTACGTTTTTAGCGGTGTTGAATAAAGTAATCTCTCAATTTGAATGAATGAATATCATTTTGTTTTTGTAAAAAAAAATTATTCATGATACACAAATAAATTATATTGTATATCCACACCATAGGATTTGGAAATCCTCGTGTCTTCTCGTTAATAGACTCTATTAAGAATACCACCTATTGTACCCAAAAAAAGAATACCGCCTAATAATTCATTGCAAATACAACACAACTCTCATAACAAACTATAGTCATATTTCAGTAGAGACTACACTGAGCTCTAGCTCAATAACAACAGAGCAAATACAAACCTACACTTTAACTCAAGCAAAATACAAACCTATAATAGCTTGTTTTCGTTATTACATTAACTCTATTGATAATCTCACGCTTCCTACATTGAAATTTAGAATAGACCTACAATTATACTCATAATAACACACCAATGTTAAATTTCCTTTATATAATAGCTTGTTTACGTTATTACATAAACTCTATTGATAATCTCACGCTTCCTACATTGAAATTTATAACAGACCTACAATTCTACTCATAATAACACACCAATGTTAAATTTCCTTCATGTATCCACTGCTAGATATCACTAAATTAAACATAGCATTGCAGTCATAGTTTGATGCAGGTTTATGAGTGCATCCCCTCCCCCACCAAGTAATTATATAGCATGTACACATTCTCACCACCTCTTCTCTTGTATACAAAAGACAATTGACATCATCCATTATTCCTGCAATGAAATTATATTTAGAAAAAGAAAAGAAAAAACATTAAACTGAAAAGGCATAGATTGACTCCTTCAACTATTTAACTTGCAACTATATTTCATTCGTCATGACATATTTATTGCTTAATTCAACTATATTCTTGAAAACTAACAATAAGCATTATTCTATTGTATAAGTACCCAGTGTACAATGAGCTTATTTGCCAAAGATGAGGCTTATTATCAATGAGAAAACTCATATTATACAGAGTATTGAGAAAGTTAAACTAATAACCTTTCAATAGTTTCTATTAAGAGAATTTTCAAAGAGTAGAAGGTAAAGACAATATATAACAAAAAAATGAAACTTTAATCGTTATCTGAATTGAGGACTTTACATGCATTTGTGACAACAATGAATTCAAGTATTGGATTGCTTCATCCAAAATTCAAGAACAAACAAAAGAAATATAACGAATTTCAAGCCTAGATACACAACTACATGTATGATATTATGGAAGAATGACCAGCCCAAAAAAAGGAGAAAAAAAAGAGTAAAATACAACATTTTATGCAACTTGTACCACTCTTTCAAGCCTAGATACACAACTACATGTATAATATTATAAAAGAATGACCAACCTAACTAACATACATTTTCTTCCAGGATTTGGAAATTTTTCTGAAAGATAAAGAAACTGTAATAATTGGAATTTATAACTACTCAGAAACTGAAAATTTCAATTGAGAAGAAACCAAAAACTGACATGCATTTACAAATTACGCGAAGATGAAGATTAATTGAATTTAAATGTGAATAATGAATAAGATTGAATGAGAAGATGCATGATTATTCCAAGTGAGAAGTAAAGATTAATTTGAGAAGGAATAATGCCTTTTGGTTTCGTGATTATGAGAGTTGGATTTTGTCTTTGAGTAGTTGGGTGACCTTTGGATAAGGTAAAGATGGAATGAGAAACAATGAGACGAAAAAAAAAGTTGTTCGGGGATCAAATTGGATCGAGCATAAAATTCGTTATCAAAAACAACCATGGAACTTGAGTCCATCAAATCTACAAAACTACCCGTCGAATCACTTTTGAAATATACAATGTCTGGACTGACCATAAAAGAGTAAGTAAAAAATCAAGAAAAGAAGCATGGGAGCATACATGGAAATTACAAAACAAATAGAAAGTCTTGAACCTTTTTCTCAAATTACAACCTCAAATCATAATCCAAGACTCGTGGTTTTTCTTCTTTGAACCATATTTGCATAACCTAAAAAGTGTAGATAGAAACAATTTCATTATCATTATTAGGGAATAAAATGATATTAAAAGTAAGAAGAGAATGATATAAAAAAAAGTGAGTTCGATGTTCCCAATCACTATGGGAACATATGCTCTTCAAAAGAGACTGATGAGCCTCTTACATTCCTTAAAAGGATGGCCACGACGTCACCATTCATCTTCTGTCTATGAAATCCTCAGTCGTTGTGAATCTAACTGAAATCATCTCCTCTTGGTTCATTTATTCTACTTAGTTTCATCACAATAATGCTATCATGATGGGTGCAATTAAATTTATCTACAAAAAATTAACAAAAAGTGATAATACATTAATATTCTACAGTAATTAAATTTGAATATTTTCACCCAAAAGTTGCTAAAAATTCATATTACATTATTAATATAATGAAGCAAAAAATTATTATGACAAAATAATCCCAGGATTTTTACTCACCATAGATCAAAGCCTCTTGAGTTTAGTTCTTTAATTTCATTATGGTTGTCTGCATAGAATTTGATCTTATTACCTCTACGTCATGCCTATCATGGTTAATGGCAGGTTGGTAACAATCATTATTTTTGCAGGATTAATGCTTTCAAGCTTTAGAAAAACAATATACTATAAGGAGAATTAAAAAAATATAGATGTGGTGAATTTTGTGCTATATTTAAATTGTTTAAAGTCGATTGGATTTTGTTTTCCATATGGTTTGGTGATAAAATTCCTTTCAATTCCTAGCCATTTATGTTTATCAGTCTCATATTATTTATCCCTGATTGTCTTTGTCCATTTGGCGCTAGACCAACTATCTAATTTTACCACGACAAACTTGCTTCATGGCAGTATCCCAGCCCTTTTTAGATCCCGTGAAGGATTAGTGCCTTAATTATTGGTATAGCATCGAATAGAAATTAGTTCTTGAGTAGGGACATATCTTATTACTAATCTTTACAAATCACCTATAGTATATGAGAGTGGAATATATTGTAGTAATGTCATTTGTTACAATGCATGTTGGTTATTAAACCAAAATATTCAAATTTAAGTTCAAAAATTCGTTTGGCAGTAATATATAATTATGGACGTGACAAAAAAAGTTTAATAACCAATATATGTTGGTTCTCAATAGAATAGTGATCACTATTTGCTATTTTTTTAGTTTGTAACCATTGAAAACTGTATTGAGTATTACATCCGTGCTCATACTATATGTGGTGTATTACATCAGAAGCCATTGACTTACAATAGTAATAAATGATGTGCTAATACAATGCTTTAACTACATTTTGTGGTTATCTAAAAAAAATAGTTGGGGGGTTATAACATTCAATGGTTTGTTTTCTCAATGCATTTGTTGGTTTGTAAATATCATTTGAAACGTAATACAGTGTAATGGTTAAGGTTGGTGTGGTCATTATATAATGCCTTCTAATGTTCATGGGCAACAACATACTCCAAATGGAGGATTAAGAGTTAAATGTATCAACTGTTTTTTCTTACATGCCAATACCAACCTTACACATTAATAACCTGAAGAAATGTTGCGAAAGACTGATAGAAAAGTTAATGGGGCGTTTTCACCATTGTCTGATATCACAAACGGTAGCCACTGTTTGAATTTTTTTGTGTATTTATGGTTGAATCTTTAGCCAACTATTACACTAAAATTTTTTTTTTTTTTTTTTTTGCAGTTAACTCTTCAGATACATCTTTATCCAATTATTACTACGGAGCCATGACAAAAACATGAAGGACGATTATCCGACGATGCCTCAGCCTGATGTGTCGTTAATACATTAGGCGCGTAATAGGTTAATCTATGATGAGATGAGCTATGACAAAAACATTGGAAGACGAGCATCGTATGTTGATGTCGACTATGAAAGGGGAGCAAAAGAATGTTTACGACACAATTATGACAAGGGTATATGCAAACCGGCCTAGTGTATTTTTTATTTATGGTTACGACAGAACAAGCAAGACCTTCATACGGAGGGCTCTTTCATCTGCTTTTCAATCAAGAGGGGAAATTGTGCTAACAATTGCTTCAAGTGGTATTGTGCCTTGCTCATATGTGGGGGTCGCACTGCGCATTCGAGGTTTGGTATTCCATTTACTATTGATAAATTTTCAACATGTGGCACACATCCCAAGAGTCATTTAGCCGAACTGATTATTACTACAAAACTTATAATATGGGATGGTCTGAAAATTTTGCTATTAGACGATGATGGTATGTGTATTGATACTGCGTCTAATGTCGTGTTTAAAGAATTTTTCCGTAATTTGTAGTTTGCTCAAATTTTCGTATGTATTTGCTCACGAAACTAAATGTAATGAACACATTGATATATCAATGACATGTTTAGATTTGCTTTTGCCTGCTACATCTACAATTTGTATGACCCGTGCGGCAGCACAGGTGAATGTTAACCCGTCTCTCTATACTTAACCTAATTTTTCCCTCCACACTTTTGCATTTAATGTTTATCTAAAGTAAAATAAAATTATGTTCCTAATTAGATGCTATTTCTTTGGAAAGGTATAACTGTTAACCTGTGTCGCTATATCTCTTACTTTTAAATGTTAACCCGTCTCGCTATACTTAACCTAATTTTAACCTAATTTTTCCCCCCACACTTTTGCATTTAATGTCTATCTAAAAAGTAAAATAAAATTATGTACTCAATTATATGCTATTTTTTTGGAAAGGAATAACCGTTAACCCCTCTCGCCCTCTCGTTATACTTAACCTAATCTCTTACTTATAAATGTTAACCTGTCTCGCTATACTTAACCTATTATGTTACATTACGGTACCAAAGACGATGTTATGGAAATATTATGTTATGGTACAGTACCAACGTCTATGCTTCTTAATATTATGAAATACTATATGACAATCATGACATTCATCTAAACTATTTTGTTACCTATTACCATCAAATATTACCTTCAATATGACCCGTGCGTTAGCACGGGTCGATAGTCTAGTTAGTAATTAAACTAGGATCAAATAGTGATTGGGGTTTCCGCTCAAAAAAAAATTGCTCTTCTCCTATTGAGTTTTGCTCAGTCCCAACTAAAAAGTCAAAAGTATTCATACGTCGTGCTCGATACTTTCAGCGTGAGTTAACTCACGCATATTGTACCTCAGCGTGACTTAACTCACGTAGGTTATATCATGTCTATGTGGTTTAAGTCACGTGGAGGTATTTTTGTCAGTTTGTATAGGAGTGAGCAATTTTAGATGGGAGAAGAGCAATTTTCAAGAAAAAATTGTTACCAAGGCAAACTAGCTCACTCGTTTATAAATGAGCTGAAAGTTTTTAATAAGTTTGGGTTATGTTTGTAGGAGAATTTCTTTTAGCCACCTTTTGATTGGCCAAAAATATAACTACATTGAACGACACTTAAGTGTCATTTAACTACGTCGTAAAACGGTAGTTAATCATTTTAGTGCGTCGATTAACGACACTTTTGTTTGCTTTTAAGTGTCGTTTGACACTTTATAGATTTGTTTAATCATTTTATAAATCAATTTAGCATGTGTTTGGTTTCTTGTTTACAACACACAAAAGCAAGTTTGCACGTTTTCCAATGCAATTTTGTCATGATTTTTAGAAGCTTCAAATAATAGCTTCTACGCTAACCTGATTTTTTCTTGTAATTTTCATCAAACCCTGTTTTGCAAACGCAATTTCAAAAACACACACTTAACCGATTTAAAGGTTCTTTCAAACAGAAGTTAACTAGTGCTGGTGAGCAAATCATAGATGCTTGAAAAGCAATTTTCTTCTTGTAGGAAGAAGAGGTAATTTGGCGGTCCATTACCTTGCTAGGAATGCCATTTCGGAGCCTAGTAGATATTTGCTATCTGAATCTCCTGATCCCATTGTAAACCAAATTCATTTGGATTTGACCAATTTCATTTCTAGTAATATCTGTAATTTTAATTTTTGAAAAGGAAAAAAATTGATAAACACGCAAAATCCATCTACACTTTGAAAGAGATGATATAAGAAAAGTGATGTGTAGTTGGTGTGATAGGAAGAGAAATAAAGAGAAAATAAAATGTTGAATAAATGTATGAAATTTATGAGTGATCAAACATAAGAGTTGTTTAAAAAAATTCTCATCAGTTTTATCTATTGAGGTTTTAAAACATTGACACTTCATCTGTTTCACAATGACTATCATTGTAACAGATAAAATTTGTTTTAAAATAAATGTTATTGCTTTTCCATGTTGGAGGAATTATTTTTATTAAGAGAGATGCTAATTAGAACACTAGTTAAGAAGATAAATATAGAAATTATGCATTGAAAATTGATAAAAAGTAGAATGCTTACTTTTATGAAAGTTAAAAGGTTGTTGTTTTTAATATAAAAAAAAATTATTTTTGACATCGTTAACCATTGCCCTTAAGACATTGATTACCAAAACCTTTTAGTTTCTCGAAATAACCGTCATTTCAAAATATTAATTTAACAATTATTTTTTTTCACAATAATATACCCTTATTTATCATACTTCACTTCACGTAACTATTCCACTTACTACAATTAATAAAACTCTTTTAGCAAATGATAAATATAAAATTCTATCGATGATATCAATCCAAATAATTATTTCCTTAAGAACCACCTGTAACCTAAATACGACATTTAATCTGAGATGGTGGGAGTATCAATTAGAGAGTACAAAATTTTATCATTTATCATTTGCTAAAAGAGTCTTATTAATTGTAGTAAGTGGAATAGTTACGTGAAGTGAAGTATAATAAATAAGGGTATATTATTGTGGAAAATAATAATTGTTAAATTAATATTTTGAAATGACAATTATTTTGAGAAACTAAAAAAATACAAAATTGACTTTTATTATGAGACAGAGGGAGTATTATTTAGATTATTTTCCAAAGTATTCTATTTATGATTGTTGAAACATGCAAATAGTTGATAAAATCAGTTTAATGAAAGTGTCGTTTATTTTGACTAGGGGTGGAAATGAATTAAGCTGAGTTGGCTTTATTAGACCTAAGTTTGACCTACTTCAAAAATTATAGGCATGAGTCTGACCTATTACATACCATAGGCTTATTTTTAGTGAAGTCTGAAAACCTATTTATAGGTTTATTTTACATTAATGTCTAATAACACCTATAGATCTACTACCAAATAGGTCAAATCTTTTGACAGGGTTTAGCACACCAACATATCTGGTACTAAATAACCAAATCTTATTAAGGCCTAGTATCACCAATAGGTAACTAAGTCGTATAAAGGTTTAGGTTTACAAAGAAAACTGCAATAGTAGATATAGTGGAAGAGATATTATATATAAATAGGTTGGTCCGATGGGTCTAGCAGGCTTTTTTTTGTAAGTTGACGGGCTTTATAATAAAGTTTGAACCAATTATTTTATTAAATGTGTCGGGCTAGACTTTAAATAGATTAGATTGTAGGTCTCGTCAAAAATGACCAAAGAGAGAAACCACTTCATAAGTCAACGAAGAATTTTAACCATTAATATATTTAATCATCTATTATAAAAATTACAAAAAATTGATAATTTAAAATATTCATTGAGATAAATCGAACAATATCTTACATATTAACATTTATATTTTGTAATAATTAAAAAATATGATCAAAGGTTATCGTGAACATATCTCAAATGGCAGAGATAATGTATCGTTATATGTAGGGGCCGAGATTCGAACCTCGGACAACCCTCATATTCATTTTAAAAAGTTAATTTTAATCATTAAACTACTTGACAAAAAAATAATCAAAATAATTTAATAAAAAAAATTATTAAAATAAGTCATACAAATAATGCATATAATTATTATAAAAATGTGACATGAATTTAAGAATGGATGAAGTATTATTATTTTACCAATTCTTGTTCCTTGAATTGAATCTCAACCATTGTTTGAGTCCATAACCATAGTATGATTTCAAAATAATCACGTAACGAATTTTTCATTGGATTCTCCACGTGCCTTCACTTCTCTCTCTTCGTGTGTTTATCCTTGCGTAGGACACCATTTTGGTCATCAACTCATCATATATAGACCCAAAACTAACATCATTTTCATATCACTTTTTTTTTGTTACATAGTAAGTAATACTTCTATGATCACAAGCCAAAATAAAAACAATTTAGACACAGACATATAACAATAAATTTGATTGAACTATTTCAAAATACATACTAATAAAATTGTTTTTTTAAGAATAAAATTGTTTTTTTATTTCACTTTTTTTAAGTTGTGTGTAAGTATACCCAATTAAGTTATATTTGGAGTTGTGAACACATAAATGTTTCTCTCGGTTACAAAGCATCTATCTTTGGATTCTCATTTTTCAGCTGCAGATGCTCTACTTTTATTTATATTTTTTTATTCTTTTTTGCTATTGTCAAATATAACGGTGACAATGATAATGAGTGTATTATTTTTGTGATGAATGTAACTTTAATCTTGTAAAGTGAACTGGATACTTCCATGTATTTGCAGTCCATTATCCATTATAGCTGCATTGTGTGTGGAAAAGGAAGAGGGGTTTAAAGAGATGTAAAGACCAGAAGAGGGAATATTCAAAAGCAACCATTTCCACATTCAAAAGTTGTTTTTCCCCTCTCTTTTCTATATGTTGTGTAGAGAGTAGAGACAACACTATCCTGGTAGCTATCAAGCAAAGAAAGCTATGACAAATAGGATTATCATTTGTAAAAAAAATGGTATTATAGAAAAAAAAAACTATCCAAAAGAAAAGTAAAAGTAGGACAAGTTTCACTTTTGTTAGATAACATATACATTAACCAATCTGTGTATAATGCATATTGTTTTGATGAAGCCAAATCCTATCATTGTCTCTAAATATAGGATCTCATTGACTAAAACAAAGAAATTAATAAAGTTGTTAATAATATTAAATTTGTAAACAAATGTTGTTGTTTTCACAAGTTAGTCTCTTTTTTTTTTTTGGTGGTGGTCACAAGTTAGTCTCTATTAGAGAGAATGAATTTATCTTTCCCTGATAATAATTACTCTTATTGTTTACTTTTTTTGAGGTGTACTCTTATTGTTTACTTCTTCGTTTAAAAAAAGAGGTAAAATAATTAGAGGTAAAAGTTTGAAGAAAGAATGTATTTTAAAAAAGGGTAAGAAATTTTTGAAGACAATTCATGAGTATTTACTCTTACTGAATTTGAAATATGTGAGAGACATCAAAGTTAAGGTATAATTTTTACAAAAAATATTAATTAAGATTTTTTTTCTTTCTCCTAAATGTAACTAGGTCTGTTAACGAGTGTCACTAGAATATTCTTGAAATAATTAATAAGGTCATGTTAACTTGTGCCCTAAGGACACATGTTAAGCAATCCAAAATTAGAAATATTCTTTAAAATTTGTGCATTCAATTAATTAAAAGTTAAAAATTAAATTAAATTCACGAATTTCAATAAAAAAGTTTCAACATTTGACTCCTTAACTTGTGCCTTGAAGGCACAAGTTAACATTTCCCTAATTTATATTAAAAAATTATTCATTAAAAATGTTAAGTATTTCAATTTTCAATACATTGGATAAATAAATTTTCATAAAAACTTACTATTTAAGATCCTTAATTAATATAGTGTTTTAGGGCACTCATTCGCCTTTTTCATATAACTAAATTGCTAAAAAGTTATAGAGACATTTGATGTGTCACATATTCAAAATTACAGTTTCTCATTTTTAGTATTTAGTGTGTATCAGTTTTGCCGTTAGCTCTTTAATTAAAACAAAAACAAAAATATAATTTTTCTTCAAAAAAAATATAATTTGTTTTACATATTTCAAGCAGCAACAAAAAGAAAAACTAAAATACTGTTTCAAACATTAAATATGTGTTGCTCGAAATATTATTTTAAATCTTTAAGGTTTGAAACATTGAGATAGGGAGCTAGTTTTTTGATGCAAGTTCTTTTCGACTTTTTGGTGACTTCTCCGACTTATCGATTGTTGAGCGGTGGGTAAATCTGATCGTTTGATGCAACATATCATCGTTGGTGGTAGTGGAAAATTGATTGTTTGTTGATTTTCCGCTGGGTGTTTTGGTGTATTTTTATTTTCGTGTAATACTTGGATTTAACCCCCTATTTATATATAATATATTTTGCCATTAAAAAAAACAAAAAGGTTCGATCCGAGAAAGATGGCTATCATTAAGGTTTGATAAGAGAAAGTATAGAGAATTTAGTTTTATGGTACGAACGTTAGCGATAGTCGTATTTCTCGGATCGAACCTTAACGATTAGTAAATCTATATTCAAATGCACCACACTCAAACAAGCAATTGAAGGAGAAAAAAATTACCAATTTGCTGGTAACAAAAAAGATCATCCCTAACAATTAGATTATCAATTGCATATACTGCAAAAATAGTCATAAATATATTCAAAGATCAGTGTTAAAGAAATTGTTACCTCTAAACAAATCTAAATTAAAATCATATAAACCCTTGGAATTAAACAACCATCAACTTCAACTTGCAAACTTTCTAATCGTAGTCAAGAACAACTCCATTTCTGGTGAAGAAAAACTTTTTGATGTTCTAAATGGTGGGCAATTCCATGTTCTCTTCCTCTTTGGAGCTGGTGGACAATCAACGATTTCTGGTATTTGGAATCTTTTACCTTTTGGTGTAGTGAAACCATCACTTGAACAAATATTTTCTTCGTTAACCTCCTCAACATTAGTAGTAGTACTCTCAACTTCTTCTACTTTAGAGCCTGGAGCAGTAGCATGCTCATTAGACCTTTTCGTTGAATTTTCCTGCTTTGTTTCCATTGGAGATGTTTTTGGAGGAGTTGAATACATAAGGTAAATTCATAAAAGGGTCTCACGGCTATCGAAGAAATTTGAAAACTGAACACACTATTGTTTAGATTGGTGAGTATATATAGGCAAATTAAATTAACGACTATGCTTGGTAACTACGAAACTAAAGTTTAATCCAAATCCTAATAAAACCTAATCCAACTTCCTCTGAAAAAAATAAAAAACCTAAGGCAACTTTTTCCATTTGTTAATTAATTGGAAACTCATTTTCGCTCGAGGTTATATATTAATGTGTAACCCTACCGTTTTTTTTTTGGCACAATGGTATAACCCTACTTTATTCCCATAAAAAAAAATTACTTTATTGGTGTTATTTTTTGATTCATAAATCTATATGAATTATATTATATATTTTTAAAAAATACAGTATATATTCACCTAAAAAAATACAGCACATATTATCACACTCTGTCCCATATTATTTTACGTATTAGAGACAAATATTTGTCCCGTGTTTTTTTATGTATCATTGACAAATTTTGATCTCGTGTATTTTATATTTTTTATTGATAAATATTGATATTATTCTTTTATGTATATCATTGATAAATATTGGTCTTTTTGTGTATGTATAGGTTGTAAATATTATTGCAATAGTTTTTTTTAAATATTATTATAACAATAGTTGGATGAGTAAAAAAAGAAAAAAATTAATTGTTGTCAGAACTTGCATAACTCTATTCACGTTTTGTTGATAGAAAAATAAAAAAATATTGCATAATATTTGACGGGGGTGGGGGGAGTTTTCATTGGATTCTCCTTATTCACGTGTCCTCCCTCCTCTCACTTCGTGTGTTTCTCTTGTAGGACACCATTTTGGTCATCAACTCATCATGTAATGAACCCAGAGCTAACATCATTTTCATATCACTTTTTTTTGTTGCATATTCGGTTACAAAATATTTCATCTTTAGATGCTGTACTTTTAATTCTATTTTTCTATTCTTTTTTAGCTATTGTCAAATATAAGGGTGACAATGATAATGATAGCCCGCATTTTAATCTCTATCACTCGTGTATTATATTTGTGATAGACGTAACTTTAATTATTCCTTCAAAGTGGTCTAGATGCTTCTGAGTATTTGCAGTGATAAATAGTACATATCATAATAAAATTTAAAGTTTATAGTTATAGCTGCATTATGTGTGGAGTGCAGTTCATGTATCAAATCATAGTGACTAAAAGAAGGAGGGATTTAAAATGATGAAAGGCCAGAAGATGGTATATTCAAAAGCATTCACTTCCACATACAAAAGTTGTGTAGAGATGACACTATCCTAGGTAACTATCAAGCAAAGAAAAGTGATATCACGGAAGTTTAACTTTTGTTAGATAGCATCAATTAACATATTGATCAAGCAACGTATATTAATAAATCAAAATCTTACAATTGAGGTGTTCATTCGGACGTAAGAGCTTATCATTGTATGAAGTCTCAAGGCACAAACTTTAAATCGTCTCGATAACGTTTGTAAAATATTCATTAATGTCACTTTAATTAACAAAATTTTCTCCTTCCCGAATTGGTTTTTAAAAATAAATCAACTTATTATAGTGCAAATTATATTGATGAAGCCAAATAATAGATTTGTTCTTTTTGTATTTTGTTTAATTATACTAGGTTTGTTCTTAATAATAAGATATGCTGAAATTAATAAAGTTCCTAGAGCGTGTTTAATTTGAGGATCTAAAAAAAGTTGTAGGAGAAGGGGATTGAAAATACATTATCATGTTTAGTAGAAGCTTATGAAAGTTATTATAAACAAAACCAACAAATATTATGTAAGCACATAAAGAATCTAATCACAAATTTATTGAAGAAAGTCGCAGAATTGCAGAAGAATATCTGCTCCACTAAGATTGGAAGTCAAAAATTTCATAAACAAATATTGACGTTGCATGAACATGTCCTTTTATTTAGAATCATTGAAATCATTATCCTTGCTTTTGAAATGTTACGAAAAAAATAAAAAATAAAAATTAATTTACGCCCACCGTGGGGCTCGAACCCACGACCACAAGGTTAAGAGCCTTGCGCTCTACCAACTGAGCTAGACGGGCAACTTATAATGCGATCTCAAAAGCAAATAGATATACTAGAATAAAAGTACAGTCAATATTGCTTGGAGTCAATTACCGACATTGGATCCAATTATCCAAACGGACCCCATCAAGTAAGAATGCCTATTCACCTCGTTTCAGAAACTAGCTGGTCTGACTAAAAAATTCTAGCCTACTAGAAATGTTAGGATCACACCCACTAACACTCTTTTAACACACTTAATAAAAATCAGTCATGTGTCCCATTTTTTTAATTTAATTTGAATTAAAAAAAATAAGGCACATGGTTAATTCTTATTGGATGTGTTAAAAGAGAGTGTTAGTAGGTGTGATCCTAGCACTTCTCAAAAATCTTACTTGTAAATGGTAAAAACATTCGATTATCGTAGGAGATCACACTTCAAAGTTCCAACACAACATTTTTTGAAGAAAAGTTCCAACACAACATATCAACCCAAATAAAGTTTGAAATTAATGTGAATTTAATCAAGTGATTGAGATCAAACGGTCAGTGAGCTTTATCAAAAAAACAAATGGTTGAGGGAACAAATTTTAATTCTTTGGTAGAACAATTATTAGTTAGATTTTATTTACCTTGTGGGATCGAACACCAAATTTCTAAGGTCCTCTTTCTTTAAGAATTGAAGGGTTAATACCAAAGAAAAAGAAATTAGTGTGAATTTCACAATTTAAAAATAATTCATTCTTGTGTTTTAATCGGTGGAATCTTTTATTTATAGAGATAGTATTACCTATCAACACTCATGGTATGTTATGAGAAGTGTTATGAACGCTATCTTTCTAACATTCTTTTCAACATTTACTCTTGTATTGGATGAAATTCGGGTGGGTTTTACATCAGCATTGTTATAGCTCGCGAGGGATTTTGTCCCGACAGGATCACGACATGTTTACAACCATATAATTTTGCTCCTGCCACAATACAAGGGAGGGTATTCTTGTAATTAAGAAAAAATACATTTAGTGCAAATTAACCTGTCGTGAAAATCTCGCTAGCTTATCCATCGCCATAACTAGCATTATTCGTTTTACATTTTGAATCTAGGTCCCACATAAAGTGGTAAAACTCATAAATTTCACTCAATACAAGAGTGGGTATTAGAGAAAGTATTATTAAAAAGTAAATGAACATAACATTTTCCTCAATGCAAACATGGAATGGAACAAATCCGTCACAGAACAGGAAACTCGACTTCTATTTTAAATTTTCATTAAATAAAATTGATTTAAATAATTGGTGTTAAAAAAAACCTGACCTTTATCTTGTAAATGATATTTTTAAAAAGAGTATAGAATAATTGATTACATTTGGAAGATAAAATTAAAATCACTTTTAACTTGTAAAAATTGAGAGTTTTGTATGTCTAGGCCAACAGTTGAATTCTTGGCCAACCAAAATGATAGAATTTATTGCTTACCCCATCTATTTTGCAACCAAGATTTTGTAACTAGACAATTTTATTCCAACTTTCCCCATAGGAGCCCGCCATGGTGTTCTTTGAATGAAACCAGTTACCATATTTTCCTATTATCTATTCAATTTAAACATATACTGTTTTTTAATCTAACTTTAAGCATATTGTTTACATCTAAATAAAGCAATATTTGCACATCACCAAATGAAAGACAATGCTGAGCATGTCAGCGCTGAAACGGAGACTTAAATAAGGAAGGTGCCACAAATCTCAAATAAACATGGTATTCAAACTTTACAATCAGTGCCCCTTATAGCTTGAGGGACAAAAATTAAAGGGCATGCCTATTTTTTTCCCTACATGTTAGTCCTACTATACATGTTCAATCTGAAGGCAACTGAAAATGTAAACTTAATGAAAAGTGCCTCCTAAAAATTAAACTAGCATAATAAACACTACTAAACCACTGATTCTGTTTCTGAACCATTTTCTTGTGGATCAAATGGCAAATGAAATGGAGCTGGTGGTGGATCAACATTCAACGTACCATCTAGTACTCTCACTACCTCTTCCATTGGAGGTCTTTTATCTTCATTCACTTGAACGCACCAGAATGCAATTCTTAATGAGCGTTCAAGTTCCTCCAAATCAGCACCACCGACAATTCTTTTATCAACCACATTAGCTACCCTCCCTTCCATCCATTCTTTGTATGCCCATTCACAAACTTGTTCGTGATCTCGACGCCCGGTCAACAAGGTTAATACTAGTTTTCCGAAATCTCCTATATCTTTTCCAGCTGAAAAGCCGCAATATGTCGCCTCACCATCAACTATTGCAAATCCATATTCAGACACCTTAGCAACTGAATCTTCATCCAACATCACATTTTCACATTTCAAATTCCCGTGGCTTAAGAACTCCCTACATCCTGAGTGCAAATAATAGATGGCTTTCGCAACACTTGAGTATATTTCAACTCTCTTTCTCCAAGTTAGCCTCTTGCATAGACTAGAGTCATCTAAATGCTTTTCCAGCGAACCATTTTTGGCGTATTCATACACCAAATATCTGTTATTGAACTCACAGCAATAACCCTCCAGCTTCACTAGGTTCTTGTGGTGGATGCTCCCTATCTTCAGAACAGCACTCCGGAATTTCCTTTCTTCTATGGTTGCATTCAGGTCTTTGATTGCCATCAGACGATTGTTTGGTAGCACACCCTTGAACATATTTGGCCCTACTCGATTCTTGAAATCGCCGGTGATGCTCTTAATTTCTGAGAAGGATAACACCATTAAGCCTTTAGAATTCGGGAATGTGAAAGCTAATGTGACTCTTCTCATAGCAGAGCTTCTTCTTCTACAGATGAAGAAAACAATTCCCAGCTGGACAAAAGCAAAGATGACAAATGTTCCTGACGCTGCCCCAACCAAGCAAGGAACACAAATCCTTGGAGGAGAAGGTTTTGATGGAGGCGACTTCATGATACCAGGATTTACAGCAAATGGATCTGAGCAGCTCTTAACAAATGATATTGAGCTTAGAGATGGATCTTCATAGCCAGTTATGTACCTGGTTTTCTTTATGGAGCATTGTGGACCCCCATTATTGGAAAAAGTTGCGACTGTACACCGAGAGTCATTCAGGCACAACTGTTCGCATTGTTGCAGACTAGTTGTGACAACTGAATCATCTGGAAGGTAAATTTCATATAGATGTACATTCTTGTATTGTTGCATTTCGGTGCCAGATGCACAATCCTGTTTATACGGAACCAAACAATTGTTAGTCTCAGTTAACTCAAAAGGGCACCAACACTCGGCAGAACCTGAAGCGGTGAAGACACAGATACCACGTTGGCCACAAGTAGCAAAGACTTTGCATTGATTCTCAACAGCTTGCCAAACAGATCTCCATGATTGTGAAGCTTCCATCCATGAGTATAACCGGAGATTACCATCCAAATCTAGCCTAAGAAACCGATAACTCACAGAATCATTGTGGTCTTCTCCAAACACACTCCAAACAGCTTTCGAATTTTGGTCTCGAAGTTGCAAAGATCCATCAGTTGTAAGGAATGCAGTGAGATTTCCAGTAGAAGAGAGGCTTTCACTCGTCCAGTATACAATATTACTCCGCCAACGAAGCTGCAACTGACCAGAAGCATTCATGTAAAGACTATAGTAACTAGTCTCGGGGTCTGTTGTTGAAGCACGAAGCGTCTCGTAAACAGCTAAACTCTGTCCTGGGAGAAGTGTATCAGAAGGAGTACCAAAACTTTGCCAAATAATGTTTTGTTTTGCATCTATCAGAACAAGATTTCCATTGTCATGAAGAGCAGCCGAAACAACAGATCGATTTCCTGTGTGACTGGTCCACACTGTGACTCCATGTAAGGAATCAAACAAGATAAGTTCCCCTTGTGGAGTAATTTGGAAATAGGACATATTGCTTACTTTGTCATGAGCACCAGCAATCCATACAAGTTCTTGTAGGCTATAAGGAATGGACTTAGAATTGAAACGAATGCCAACACTAAACTGGTTAGGTTCATCGGAAATGTTAAAGAACCCGAACGCAAAATCGCCATTGGTGGAAACCCAACGATTATTATCAACGACAGAAAGTTTTGAACCTAATGGTATCAGAGCTGTTACAACAGGATGAAGCAAGAAGCCAAATGAAACACACAGCAACAGTACTAATCTAACAAAACACTCCAGTTGAAGCATATCTATATAAGCTCAGAGAGACAAATTAAGATATATTATGATGAGTCCAATAGTCAAGTCAACTCACATTTGCACCAAAAACCTGTGAAGAGATAAGGTAAGTTAGAGGATTTTGTCAATGATAACAGCTCAAAAGGCAAAAAAAGCACACACATTTTCTAATAATATTAGGTAAACTACAAAGTCAAATTTGAAGGGTTTGAAAGAAATCTACAAATAGAAACAAAAGTGGAAAAAATGTGCAAAGTTTGGTACCTTAGTCCAAAGCTCAAAAACTCAATATGCCACAACACACACTGCCACCATGAATATCACAAAATCTTGCAGAAAAATAGGAAGCTACCACCATGAGTTTGACAAAGGAACTTCAAATTGAACAGTGTTGTGACCCTTGTGATTATTGTCTAAAACAACAGTAGAGAGATGAATATGAGTACTAAAAATTGAAACTTAATACAAAGATGGGACCCAAATTAGACCAGAAAGTTATTTATCACAAATTGATTTCAACAACAGGACCAGAATATGAAAATAACTATAAATGAAAATTGAAATTTGACAAATTAGCATAATGTTGCTTACATCTGAAAAACTAAAAAAAAGTAATCTTGACATTTTCTAAGTTAGAAAGATCTAAGTAAATAAATAGAAAACAGTGGAAATTAAAGGCCTAAGCTAAGAACTTAGGAATGTTGAACTTGAACATACCAAATCTAATGACCCAGATGGAAAGTTTCTTCTTTTTTCTTGTCCTTTCTTTTCTTAGCATCCAAGATGAAAAGGGTAGTGAAGATAAGACTTGAACACTGAGACATGAAGAAAAAAGTTATATTTTTTTGTGATGGTTGGTTGGAATGAAGATGAAGTTGAAGAGTGTGAGTGAGTGAAATGTGTGAGGTTGAAGAAGTGAAAATGGGGTGGGTTTGATGGTGTTGTTTTGAAGCTTGTTGGGTTTAGATTTGAAGGATGAAAATAGTATGAAAATTGTGAAGGTTTTTTGAGGAAATGGGGTGAAGAAAGGAAGCAATGTGTTAGAGAGAGAGAGAGAGAGAGAGAGAGAGAGAGAGAGAGAGAGATGATAGGGTGAAGAAGGAAAGGGAGAGGAAGAAGATGAAGAAGAAAAAGTGAAAAAACAAAAAGGAAGACAACGGAAAATAATTTTTACATTTATTTTTTAGAGGAAATTTTTTACTTTATTGTCATTTTTTTTGGATTTTACTTTGTTGCAATTATTATCTTTCTAAAAAAACTTTATTATAATTAATTACTGGATTTTATTGTGGATTCTTCTTACTGTTGAATTGAAAAGAAGTAAATATTCTTTTATTTAACTCATTTCTAGTAGACGTAGGGTTATCACTCACACTTAAATTCTAGTGAGATATTTATTGATTTTCAAATAATTGTGTATGATCATCATATTACACTTAATGTATATCATTACGAAATTCCACAGATTTTTTTTTTTTTTACAATTCCACAGACAATTTATTAAGCGTCAAAAACAAATCCAATATACCATTTATAAAAACTTTGACAATTAATTGTTCTAATTTGAGTTTGTTGTGACATAGGTCTATGAGGAGAGTCCAACCTAAAATATTAATCTTATAGATAGGAGAGCTTCATATATCAAATACCATATTGGGTGTTCTTTTCTATTGGATGTGAAACTCCTAACATTTTCACTCCATTTAAGAGTGGTCATCCTCTACGGATTTCACTTTATCAGGTGGTACTCATTTCTCTATTTTGAGGTTTCACTCATCTATCATTATTCAACGATGAATCTTAATACAACCTAAAGGTAGTATTTTCAGTTGTTCAACTCTCAATAAAAACATAAATTGCTATATTTTAAGCACACAAGGATATCCCAATTCAAAAGACTAATTTATTAGGCGTGGGAGTTTTATGACTTGAGTACCACATTGAGTTTTCTTTTCTACTTAGTGCATGTTTGTATTCACGGAAAAAGCCTTCTAATCGTACGTTTGGTTTGAAGCTCAAATTGGTAGATTCCTTATTTCAGCATTCATATTGCATTGAAAATTGATAAATCATCCTAAAACGTTAAACCAAACTTACAATTAGTATGAGACTCGTAACATAGTTTAACAAATGTACACTAACAACATAATATATTTATATTTATATTTATATTACACAAACGTCTAATCATATTTAGGGATTTGATGTAGTATTAGTTCCTACAATATTTTTTGGAATATTAAAAAAAAGGAGATTTGATTTAATATTTCAATAAAATATTTTTTAACGTCGTTGCAAAGTTGTCAAATTCAGATTTTACGAAGATGTGAGTTATGATATACGAATTACAATTTTTAACAAGGTTGGGGTCACTCTTCCTCTTGTTCGTTGTATGCAGCTATTGAATATAAATTAGTATACTCAATGATTCAAATGCACTCATGGCAAGAAAAGTGTATATTGACTAAAAAAAAATTGCTTTAGAGAGAACTTTTGAATCACCTTCTCCGATAGAACCCCTAAGAGAACTACAAGGAATGTGAACTTAGTCTCTTAATTTTTGTTTTTCTTTTGAGCCTTTGTCGTCTTTTATACTAAAAAAAAACGTTAAAACACAATTTGCTGTCAAGATAAATAAGTTTTTTCGTATAAATAAAAATTTACTTCAACGTTGGTAAAAAAACAAACCTTTCTTCAATCAAGATTATACTTATTATGGACACTTTGAACAGATACTCTCCTCTTGGCACACCTCATAATTTGTGGATGTTGCTTATACTTGAAATTTGATTCCTTTTCCAAGCAGTAACCCGACTCTTCAGTCCACCCAAATTCTTCGTCCATGGACCAATGATTGAGCCATCACGAGTAACACTAAGCAAGCATGAAATGGACAAATGGAGTGGTGCTTTAATATTTTGAATGTTTCAAAGCATCTAATGTTACATAAGATTTTTTTAATGGTCTAGGAATCCAATTAAAAATCCTAGAATTTATAATATTCATCCCCACAGTTTTTATTTTAACCCTCCGATTTATAAGAAATGAGACTTAGACAATTCGAAATTCGATCAAGAGATAAATAAATGTCTAATATAAAATTATTCTATCTAAAAATTAAACTCAAATTCTCATGAATAGTTCCTCATTTGATGGCATTATATAAATACATACTATATCAATCACCTGTGAATAATGTTAGCAATTTAGTTTGTAAAAAACTATATTTGACACACTATATCTCTCTTAAATCAACTACTTCTTTTTTATATTTTGTAACGTAAAAATTACTTAAATATTCCTTTGAAACAAAACATTAGATATAACTCAAGAGCACTTAGATAAGATAAGATGATATGTGTTTCTTATAACTTAACTAAGTAATGGATTCCAATCCAATCTTAGAGCATCCGCATTTGAAACACCTATTTTTTGGTACTTAAATGGGTTCTCACATGTACACATCATTCATTTATAATTTTTTATTAGAAGTACCAAATAAACACTCGATCCCTCTAACCTAGCATCTCACGCAAATTTCTTAAATGAGACTCATTAATCAATTATCTATAACTTTATATCATTACATTACAATTTTTTAATATTAAAAAAGTGTGGATCCCACTTAAAATTAAGGGTCTTAAATGAGACTTCAAGTCTTATAGGACCCCGACAAAGTTTCTCCCCGATAGAGGTACCTAATAGGTATTGGCTTTCAAATTTTTAAAACCCTCTCATTGGAGATGGTCATAGAAGAGTTGGTCACATATTTAGGTTACACAAAACAAAAAATATTAGATATAAAAAAAATTGTAAAAAACTTCCATCACTAGCAATTTTTAATATCTACATTTTTGTATTTGATGTTTTATTATTAAAGCATATTTTTGGATTTCATATTTCATAGAATTGATATCACGTGGAATACTTCTTTTAGCAAAATACAAATGTTATTTATATGGGAAAAAACACAAGTATCTGGTGGTTTTCAATTTCACTACGTGTTAAATTACGAGCCCACGACAAGTTAACAATTAAGTTTTATCGTCGACCTTTGATCATACGAGTACATACCTTTTTTTTAACATAATTGATAATACCAATATGTGAATCCATTTGAGGTTGGCTTAGTGCTTGACTTGGGATCTTGAAGTTTGCTCCTCTCAAGGTCCCAGGTTTGATTCCTACTGGTGCCAATATAAGTCATTTACGTGGCCTTTTTTTTATTGTGTCGAATCTAAAATCTGATGGTGAATGATTTTTGAGTGTGAGACTTTAGTCAGCAACCTTCTTTTTGGACGGAGAAGAGTGATATTTGCGAAGACACTGCAATGCTTAAATCAGTAAACGTTGTAGATCTATGAGATAATTTAGGGTCAAATGTGTGAGTACAAGAATCAATGGTCATAAGTTAGTATTTATAAAGTGGGTTTACAGTTTTGGTACTTGAACATTTACCTCAACAATAGTCCTTAAGGGACGACTTTAATCAGATTATGATAAGAGGCCTAGGGAAGCACCCATGTGATGGTTCCTCTGAACCGCAATAGAGGATATCCATATCAAATAAAGTCGTAAGGTTATTTTATCGTTCCAAAATCATATGAAAATAAATTAGATCAACATTTTCAAAAATAAAAATAAAAATTAGATGAACACAATGGTACTTGTAAAATTTGATTGAGTGTATACTCATCATCCAATTATTCAATTGCATGTCATTATTTTATATTAATTTATTTAAAACAATAAAATAAAATGAATTTTGTCTACAACAACGTATCAATACCTAACCAAATGTTAGGGTATCCAAGAATTTACAAACAAATTAACCTTATGATATTGGCTAGCTACAATCACAATACAAAGATAGAAGTCACACTCTAAAAAAAAAAATTGAGAGGAAGTCACACTCTAAATTATTAACAAAAGGAAAATATAAGTTTATGTCTAACTCTAAAGCAAACAATGAAATATTCTTTTAGGAGATACAAAAACAAATACAGTAGGGAGATTCTCTTTTGATCTCTCTACTTTCTATTAAAAGAATTCATAACTTTAAACTATGTGTGAAAAGGCATGCAATGCAATGATAAAGTGGCCTTTTCCCTTCCTCGAATTCTCATTTACAAAATGGACCCACCGGTAATTATTCACGTTCATATGAAGTTTAATATATGGTACTATCATAAGTAGCAGAAAATTTGTTGTCTAAATTAAAAAGTGACAGAAAATTGATCTAATAATAATATTGTGAAAAAAGCTATCCCTTTTTGGAATGTAACGTGAGAGGCAACAATGAAAGGGCTTAACTTAATATACGGATTACTATGAGTACTTTATTAACTCAAACCCACGACGTTTCTCCAAGTTTGTTAATACATATATAATATTTTTTTTTTACAGCTGAGACATAATTAATATATATTTTGAGGGTCATATATTTTCCTTTGATTTAATTTTTTATTTTTTTTAGTTCTCGTGAGCTTAGCTCAGCTGGTAGGGACAATGCATAAATATATGCAAGGTCTGGGGTTCAAACCCGACCACCACAAAAAAAAAAAAAATTAGACATGAAACATATGACTTAAGAACACTTAATGATATTATAAGAGATAACTATCAACTTAATTAGTCAGAAGTCTTACGATTTGAGTTCAATCGTAAAAATGCAACACTTTTAAATTTTTTATGGATAATTCTGTCATTCATTATATTTTTATATGGCTCAAAAAATAAATATTTGCGGTTGCATGTAGTGAACCCAGTTTATAACAAAAAAAACCTAAAACTAACGAAGCAAAAGAGAATTATTAGTTCGACAACCTATCATTTGTTATACATGTGCATATAATATAAATGCTTAAACACATTTTTCAACCCTTAACTTTAAAATCGATCAATTTGATCTATTAATTATTTAAAAAGTTCTGTTTGGTCATTAAACTTTAAAATTGATCACTTTGATAGTAGGATTTCTTCACTGATAGTAATTCGTACCAGGTATTTAAACCTAATATAAATTATTGAATTGTTCCTTCACAAGTGATAGTTTCACTATTTTTTTTAAACGAATTGTCACAAGGGCTATACTTTTAACATTTATGATGAAGTGATATGTTAGGATGTATGATTTCTTCTAAAAGAGTGAAGGTGCTAGATAACAGGAAAGGGATATACGAGTTTTTTAAATAAATAAACTAGAGTGGTGGGTATGTCGGGACTCCACTTGTGTATCATTAAGACAAGAATGTCAATGACATGTCTATCTAAGAAAAAGTTAGATAAGTATACCAATGAAATGTCTAGAAGAGTGTCAACACTCTCAAAGTGTTGAAAGAGTTAATATTTATGTATTACTACCAATGAAGTTCGCACATTAACGGTTGAATTCGAACTCAAGTCATTTTAAGATTTGAGCTGAATCCTTACTGATTAGACCAACTTTCATTGGCTGCATGATTCTTTAATGTAAAAAAAATAGATTTAGTGTCCTTTATAATATAAAATATATTTTTAATGTAACAGATGTATAAACAATATACATTTTATATATTTTTTAAAAAATTTAAAAATGCAACATATACTAACTATAAAAATAATATGTAATAAAACATTTGATTTACTTCTTCATTATGTTGGTCCAAGTAGAATCAAACTCACATCTTTCAAAAAATATCTCATGTTCAAATCTTTTTTTTTTTGTTGATGAAAAAATGTGTAATTGGAAGGGGAGATCCTGTAACAACCCGTTATCCCAAACTTAATAATAATAATAATAAATAATCAGAGTTAAACACGAACGGGCATGTCACACTACTTTTCAAAATTTCTTAAATAGGATAAAATACTATT
>Ga0315915_1002238_pt1 | contig 24280 bp, 13 predicted proteins | sample MpolbnodulesMG_FD_207738 | JGI IMG/M metagenome (GOLD analysis project Ga0315915, IMG submission 207738) | Medicago polymorpha root nodule microbial communities from Los Angeles, California, United States - branched nodules | ecosystem: Host-associated > Plants > Roots > Nodule | place: USA...
ATATCTTTCACTAATTTTCCCTCTCTCATCAAAAGCTTCTTCCATTGTTGTCTCACTATCATTCATCGAACGACAACTTCTTCCTTTGTTCATTTTTTAGGGATTTTTCATTCATATCAATCACCTCTATGAAAAAGAGAAATAATGTTGAAGCTTCGACAACATCAAAGAGATGAGATACTAGACAGATATTCCGATGAACCGGTGCTTCGTTGAAAAAGAGAGAGACGTGATGGGTATTTTTCAGAAAGGAACAAAAACTGTAGTGCATAAAAGGGTATTTTTATATGGTGATTATTAATTAACTATAGAAAAACATCTAATATATTAATTTTATTCTTCAATTCATACAATTTCAAGGAGGAATACATTGATCACATTATACGTTGGGTGGATTCTAGGTGGACCACGGAAAAAACATCAATAGATTTATTCAATCGTTTAGATTTGATTAAAATGAAAATAAGAACATCTGAAACATTCCACATTCTATCTAGCCCTTACCCATCTCTTCAAATGGTACTGCAATGATGAATTTTATCAAGTCCATATCTTCTCCTTCGTCCAAACTACTTTTACGAAAAATGAAAAAATAGTATATGGTACAAAGTTGTATCACACACCCACAATCTCAAAGTTATAATAATGGTGTTTCCAACAGTATCTTTTTCTTTCGTTTGTCAACCATTTATTGCAAGCTTGAAACTATTATTTATTGAATATCCGCCATTTGTCAGATAAATTAATTTTTTCCTTTAACATAATAACAATAATATGAATATATAATTATCAAAGGAGGATCAAATTAAGATCCGTCCAAATTATATTGCTCTTCTCAATACACCAATGGTTGATCAATTGAATTTACTCCATAACAATGACCTTGAAAAAACGAAAAAAATAAAGATTTTTGAAATTTCACCATTAAACATCAAATTTTTTAGTTTAGGGTTCATAATTTGATCTCATATTTTAGGTTTTTTCTAGATTACCTTTGGAGAATGGTGGTAATTTACCCATCAACCAATGAAAATGAGTTATTTATTGGTGGGGTCAAAATAGTTCATGGATCCCACTTAAAAATGTGAATATTTCTTTCATGGGTACCCTAGTTGTCACCCATATTTTATGGTTTCAGTGCTTGATCATTGGAGGTAAAGAGAGTATCTAATTTTGATAGAAGAATTAGAGTATAACATAAGTGAAAACCATTTGAGGATAATATTGAACGTTAAAAGTTATACATGTTCTCCCTTTTAGTTTGAATAAATCTAAACCATCTATTTAATCTATTGGTATTTTTTCCGTGGTTCACCGGTGAGGGACCTAATTGGACCCTCACCCTAGAATCCACCCATATGTTGAAAGTATTATTCTCATCTCTGAAATCCCTCCCTTAAATAAAGACATTAAGACCATGGGAAGCATTCTATAGAGTTCGGCTTAACTAAAACATTAATCCTACATGGTCCATATTTATTTATTTGCCAATGACATTCACTTTTGACAGCTTTCTCATCTTTAAGTTGATTGTAAACCACAAAGTGGTGAAATTCATGACTAAATGTAAATCCACAAAAATACAAGGTAGTTGGTAAGAAGAAAGCAGGCCTAAAAGTGAAGGCGTAAGGTTCTGCAAAACGTATTGATCGATATCCAATATCATGATCTTTGTCTTTACAGTGGACTCCAAGCTGTTCACCATTGGTGAAGTTGTTGGTGATATACATGTGTACTATGGGCTTAAGGGGACTCCAACTATTACCACCCTTGAATTGGAAAACAACAAGAATAGTTAGTAACATAGAAATTGATAACGCAAATTTTGAGAGTGAAACCATCCTACTTGCACAAATCGATTAAGCAATATACTAATATTGAAACACATGACATGTTTCAAGTTATATATATACTATTGAACCTGATGAAGGGCCTTTTTTTCCCCTAAAATTACAAATATACATTTTTTTTTCACTTCCCCTTTTTTAATGCAATTTAAAAGTGATACTATTTTAATGTGATGTCATACGTTGACATCCTAACTACGTTGGCACCAAAATAAATTACCAATAGCACCTCCAAAAGTCTTATTCATAATAAAGAAAATACAAAATAATGGTATTTTATTGACACAAACATTTTCTTCCCTAGAAATGTGAGAAACTCTCACTAGTGCAAATCAAGGATACAAGACCTATTTTTTTAGAGATTTAAGACCACTTTTGCACAAAAACAGGTCTGAAATCAATAAAAATCAGGTCTTGTATCCCTGATTTGCACTAGTGATCTAAACTTAAATCTCTAATAAAATATAAATGTTTTTTCCACTTGTTTTAAACTTTTAAGGAACAAGATTAATGTTGAAGAAAGCTTGAACATTTAAAAGAGAATCACATTCAAGCCATAAATGATTCCTGCCTCTAGAGGAAACAATTGTAATAAAGTAAATGGTCAGGCTAACCAATGCCCCCAACACTGGTTAAGGATACCAAAAAATGAAAATATTACTAAAAAGGAATTTTTTATTTTTTTTTTATCAATTGATTACACAATTTTCAATCCAATAACTAATATATAATTTTTTTTTCAGTATCCTTAACCAGTACTCCAAAGACACCGATTAACATTTCCCTAAAATAAATGTCAACTCTTATCTTAACATAGAGAGTGTTATAACAACACCAAACACCAATATTAGCAGGAAAAACACCGATAAAAGTTCAAGATGACATAAAAATGTCTACACATAACACACGTAAAAACATCAAACATTTAATGCACCATCAATGTTGCATTTAATTCAATGAGTCAGATGCACAATCCAATGTACTATTTAATTAAAGGATGATGATATTTTGACTTTGTCTATTTAATTAAAGGATGATGATATTTAATTCAATGAATCAGAAGCACAATCCAAGAGTTCAGATGCAAAGATTCTCTTTATGGATTAAACTGAAGATCATGTCCTAAACCTACTGGGCATACTTAGATATCTAGGGTTGTCATGCCAAGGGTCTAAAAGAATTATAGCGTTCGGAACAATTAAAAATTAAATAAGATTTAAATCATAATTAAATAAAGAAATTACATTAATATGATCCATCAAATAAAATATAAGTTCACCTCAAAACCCTAATCATAACCGAATTTCATGACATTTACTAGCCAGCTACACACATAGATCATAGATGCAACCACTCTTGAATTGAATTGAAGGTCAATGGGCAACGCCACATAGTAAAAAAATCGTCAACAATATTTTAGCAACACAATTTTAATTTGCTTGATTGTTGCATTGGGTAAAGAACAATCAAACAAATGAGTTGAACACCATATCTTTACTTAAAACTTTAAAGTTTTGGATTTATCTTTCCTTTCTTGTATATGTTATTCGACCTCAACTCTTCCATTCAATGTGCGGCTTTAATTTCATAATTTTTATTATGAGACAATTATTTGTTATGATAACAGTGATGCATTTATTTGTTAGTTACTATTGTTGCAAACATTATAAATAAAAATATATTAGAAAATATAACAACACCCGCGCGTCGCATGAGCCATGGTCTAGTGTATAACAGTTCATAAAACATCATGCAATGCCATAGGGCTCAAATGATTAACGAACTTAATCAAATAACAGATTATTCAGAAAAATCCGAGTTCTATTCCTGGTGCTGAACACTAAATTACAAAGGCCTGCATCCTCTAAGACCTGAAAGTTAACAAAAACAAAAAAATAATAAACGTGTTAAAATGTTAACCATTACTTTTCTCACCAACAGATGAGATTACTTATTTTAGTTTCTAATGTAAACAATAAAATAAAACTATTAGATAGGTAAATCGTACTTAGCCCCTAAAATCATATATATCCATCCCTTTTACCTCTCGATGATTTTATATCTCCCTTCTCTTTCAAAAATAAAAAATTCTCCCTTCAGCAACAAAAATAAATACATAAAAACTACTAAATAAAAAATTCATGAATTTATGGACCCTGTTTATTGGTTGATAATTTGAAATCTTACCACTCTCAATCAAATTGTAGAAACAACATTGTTGAAGCCTTTGTTCTTCTTCTCATAATCTTGAAACTCATTTTTTCTAGATTCATACGCTTTTGAAGCCTCTTATGCGGTGTTGAAAGTTCCCGACCATTCTTGTATATCTTTAATTGGATTACGAATTTTTACAACCCAGTTACCCGATTTTATCATTCGAAGACCTATATAATTGGACGCAGGTTGTTTTCCTATAGGTGTTTATTTTGCACAATTCTTATTAATATCGGTCATTGTTTCTTCAACACAAACAGTGTCATTAGAAAGATTAGGTATTGCAAATTCATGCACAACTCTCTTCCTCTTCATTGGTTCCTCTACATAATGATTCTTTTCATCTGATGATGAATTGTTGCATAAGGATCATCGTAGATAATTCTCATCCTGTGTTTGCGGCTTGGTGTAGGATTCATGATGAAATTTGTAATTGAAAATTACCACAATATTAATCTTTTTCTTGTGTGAACGGGTATTCGGTACGGCTTCAGAAACTAATCCTAGTGTTTGGTCTCATATAAGAGGCAAAACTCTCCCTCAAAGATTTATAGTAATATTCTTCACAAAACACTCTAACATACCAAAAACTTTTTTATTGAACTAAGTGAAAAAAGAAATAAAAGAAATACATATTTTGGAATATAATCACGTGAGATTCACTTTTAAAGTAAATACTTTTTTTTTAAAGAAGTAAATACATTTTTTTTGAAAATGTGACCGTCTTTACTAAATTATGGGCAAACATCACTTACTTATCACCGCAGAAACTCCACACTAGAATTTACATAAAATTGTAGAGTATTTGTGGCTAATTTTTCTTGATGTTGATTAAACTATTCACAATACTTCAAATGCAACCTAAAACAAGGCTTATTTTTTATATAATAAATAATTTTTAAGTATTCGTTTTATAATATATGTGTGTATCTTATTACCAACGATGGATTGGTCCAACTGATAAAAGATTTGAGCTCCTTAATCATGTGGTCAGGGGATACGATTGATGTCTCATGTGTATCGGAAAAAATCAATTGGGATGAGAGAACCCATCTTTTGTGCCTCACAAGTTCTCCGACGTAGATTAGTTATTGTTATACTGCAGAAAAAACCACGTACCACTATCATTGATGGTAACCCAAAAAAAAAATTTGTATCTTTTAAGAACTATTTTATCTTTTGAAATATATTATTTAAAATTATACCTATTGTCACGTTATTGTACTATACGAAAAATTATTATAATATTTTTTAAAGCTGTCAAAACACGCTACCTGACTCAGATGATAATCGAGCTTAAATATGTTTGCACAAGTCTGGCCCTTTACAGGCTATAGGCTTTTTGGACCGGGCCGGATAATTGAAATTTTTTTTATAAATGACACTTGAGGTGAAAATTCAAATATACAATAAGAATACTAGTATACTAAAAGAAAATTGCTCTTCTCCCAACAAAAAACGCCCACTCCCATACAAACTGACCAAAATACTTCTGCATGAGTTAACTCACGTAGGTGTTAAACCCAACATGACTTAAGTCACATTCACTACCCACGTGAGTTAACTCACGCAGGTTTATAACGTGTGTGAGTTAACTCACGCAGGTTATAACCCCAGCGTGAGTTAACTCATCTAGGTTATAACCCCAGTGTGAGTTAACTCATGTAGGTTATAACTCCGCCGTGAGTTAACTCATGTTGGTTATATTTCAGCTTACCGAGTGTGAGTTAACTCAAACGGGGGTATTTTGGTCAGTTTGAATGGGAGTGAGCGTTTTTTGTTTTGAGAAGAGCAATTTTTATACTAAAATCATATTGTCTTATGGCCAATAAAAAGAAGGGTTTGTGAAAATAAATAAATAAATAAAACAATGGAGTGAGTGAGTGATTGACTAACGATTAATTAAAATAAATTGGGTTTTATCAGGCTACCCAAAACCCGGCCAGGCTAGCCCACCAATGGCTCAAGCTTACACGTAGTGATTTCTGCTCTTCCCCCTGCACATTTTGCTCGCGCCCAACATGATTTTTAAATATACCCCTACGTGAGTTAAGCCACGCTGCGTGACTTAACTCACGCACCTTATAATCTCTGTGTGACTTAAGTCACGCACCACTGAGCCTTTGTGCGAGTTTACTCGCGCAAGTTGGCCGGTGGTCAGAACTGAAGAACAAACGTTTTTTTTCACTTTGGTCAGGTTTTCAACATTCAATTTACACGTTTTTAACCACTTTTACACGTTTTTTGGACCACATTTATGGTAGATACAAACTAGGTTACCATTCCTACCTATAAATACCCTCACAAACTTCCTCATTTCCTCACATTATCTCCTCCCACTCTCTCCCTCTCTTTCTCTTCTTTTTTTCTTCTATAGTCTCTAGGCTCTTATTACCCCTTTAGGTATATAGTGGTCGGTTCTTGGGGGAAATAGTGGTCAATCGAGTTGGGGAAAAAGACATCATCCCTTGTGGTAAAATTAGGTTTGCTTCCTTTTACTCCTAAAATCTTTTTACCGTGGGTAAAAAGAATCATCCTGGGGGTACTATAAAAGGGCATTATAGTATTTTCAGCTAGGTGCGAACGAAAAGTGCAGGGGGGAGAGCAGAAATCACACGTAGTTGGGCTAAAAAGCCATTTTCTTATCCAGGCTAAAAAATTGATGTGCAAACCCTTAAAAAATGGCATTTCTCAGAGGAGATATGGTTGTCTATATGTCCAATAACAAATGATTGATTTAATTGAATAACTAAATAAAATAGATATTTTATTGTAATAAAAAAGACTAAAGCTATATAACAAAAAAGTGGATCAATTTATTTCAAAAGATACAACTATTGAGAGATTAAGCCTTAATAACCATTTAGTGGTAAATATTAATAAAAACTCATGTTTTTCTAGAGTTAGAAATTATATGGGAGGGAATAATCCTCAAGTTGCACCACATAAAAAAGCTCTGAAGTATCAGTAGCAAATTAGAGTGAAAGGAAGAGGGTGGTTCTAACGCATCTTTGATAAAAGTTTTATCACTTGAAAATTGAATGGATGATGATCAAGTTAATTATCATGGAGATATTTTTCACCAAATGAAGATTATGCCAAAATAATAAGATATTCCTTCAGCACACCTTTCTTCTTTGCCCATTGATGTTGAAACAGTGTTGATGCATCTAAGTTTGTATTGCTCCTGAGGCAGTTTCCAATCAAACACATTACAACTAGAGTTGTCACGTCTCTTGCTTTTTAGCAGATCAAATACACATGTATTGTTGGTTATTTAAGCGATTTAGTGGCAAATAAGGACTATATTCAAGCATATAGGAATGAAATTCTTATTTAATATGATGAGTCTTTTATTCTTCTTTTTTATTTTTCTCTACTTTTTGTCTATTTGCTTAGGTTTATGTACCTCAATTTTTGTATTTCCTTTTTCATAAATGAATTTCTAGCTTAAAAAACCAATATTTTTTTTGAATAAAAAAATATATTGGTTAGGATCCATATATAATCAATAGTCATATATATATATATATATATATATCGCTACAATAGACCCATTTTTCTATGAATGGGTATTTTAGGGGTTTAAATTCACGGCTATCAAAAACAACCTACAGAGTCCACCGATCTCCACCATTTGATGAATCCAACATTTAATATTATTTCCCAAAACAAGAGAAATGAAATCGCTAACTGCTAAATCAAAATCGCAAAATGTTGAGTAATGGAGAAGCTTAATGATTATGGTGGAGGTGGTGATGGTGGCTGCGCCAGTCATCACCAATATTAACCACGACGGCACCGGCCATCACCGATCTTAATCAAGGCGTCGTCGTATTCAGCCAAGTGTTGTGTTCAAATTGTGGTTGTGTTATAGTTGGTGTCCTTTTATCCGCCTTTGAATATGTGACTTGTCGCCTGCAGACGACAGCCACTAGTTTTGTTATTGTTTAGTTCATTTCAATTTAGTAAAATGCATTGGGACTAAATATCAAGATATTCTCCAATTGCATAAACTTGTTCATTATATTGGGAAAATTGATGTCCACACATGTGTTTAAGCTGAAACACACCAGTAATGACCAAAGTATTCCTTCAGCAGTTAACTGCCGCCGGTCACGTATTCCTCGGAAGTTAGGTGCTGTCGGATCCATCGGCAGTTAACTGATGAGGAATTCAATAATGCAGACAATGGCTTATGCATAACAAATTCAAGCCATTTTTAGCCATTTTTCATCTGTAATTCAACCAGAGCATTTCCAGAGGCAATACAACTCATACACCATTTATAATCAGTCATAAACAACAACAATACATGATCTTTTACAATTGTCCATAATTAAATCAATCCGACATTTCGTTAAAATTACACGAATGTTTGAAATTCATCAAAACATTAAATAGTGTTTGAAATTAAACAACACATTACATATCATTAAATTAAATCTCTACTGACATTCTACGCACTTGCAGATGGAATGAACACGCATATATAATATATTATATTCAACCATATTCCTAAACATAAAATCTATGTCACTATCATCACGAATAAGTCATGGCACATAGCCCGCCGTTTTTCACGCGTGTTCATCTTTATCTTCTCTCAGGTCTATGCAAGGCATTTGAGCAAATAAGTGACGTGTTAATTGATTTTCACCAAGATACTCAAAATATGTGTTAAGTTGTGCCTTCAAATCATCAAGAGTCTCGGTCGGAGTTATTATAACTTTAATTGTCTTTTTGAAAGAAGAATACATAACACGACCTTCAATTTTTGCAACCTCGGACATGTCTCACTTTACAAAAGTTTTATGAAAAAAAATCATACATTAGAATGAAATTAAATGAAACGTAATAACCAATAAAAAAAGTATAACAAATGAGTAAACATTAATAACGAATAAATAAGTATTTCACTAGTTCCACCACATAAAAGTCATATTTTCATATATTTATATAAATTACATAATGTTTGTTATATATTGGCCACAAAAAATTGGCATTACAATATCGACCCCAAAAGATATGTCGGTGTAATTTCTACAAAAAAAAAGTATTAACACCGACAAAAAATCACTCATATCGCATCAAGTGAAATTGAATCTTCTTCATCTTCCTCAATAACTTCAAATTCTTGCTTTGCTTTTTCGGGAGTGTCATACAAAATAGGTTTTACTTCGTTTGACTCCTTTTTTGGTTGGGGTGGTTTCTCTCCCTTTTCAATAATCATGAGATCTCGGAACCTAACATGTTGATCCAAATACTCAAATTCTCAAGTCGATGTATAAATACTTCTATGATTGTTCCACTCCGTAGATGATGGAGGTAGTGGACAACCATCTTTCAAAAAAAAAAAAAGCACAAAATGATTGGGAATTAAGTCAAGGCACATTATGGGGTTTTTTTGCTTAGCCGGTGGTAGCCCTCTTAGTGGGAAAAAAGATTATGAAATTCCAATTTCATGATTTGTCAACAACACCACACACCTATTGTAATGATTTGCAACAATGTGTCTCATGTCCGGAAACGTCAACAACTTATCAACAAGTGCAATACCACCACTGTTTGTGGGAGGATGTAAGCCATTTAAAATGTACTTATAACGATCATCACCCACATATACCCCCACATAATCATTTATATGATCTTTCAACTCTTGAATAAGATGTCTAAGAACCATGATATGACTTTCTTCGGTCAATCCCAAGAACTCGGCTATAGCCCGAAATCCACAATTTTCATCACCTATAACATCCACCACTTTTTCAATAAATGGAACCATGAACTTTGGAATATAATCAATAGGGCTCATAACCGGAATAGACGTTGGAACCGGAATAGGCTTTGGAACCAGAATAGGCTTTAGAACCGGAGTAGACTTTGGAAACCGAGTAGGTGGTGGAAGTGGGGAACGTGGTGTTTTACCAAGACGATCACCTTTCCTTTTAGGAAATGATGAAGTTGTTGGTGACGGTTGACTATCCGGGTTTTGGGAATCAACAACCTCCCACGAAGAAGGAATTCGACTAATCGATTCCACTTTTGCACTAGACCTCGCAATATCCACTTTTTTCTTGGCTCCCTTGGTTGGTACTTTTCGTGGTGGTTGAGACATCATTGTGGTGTCTGGAAATACCAACTACCGCAAAACCTCTTGCATTTCTAGCTTCATTTGATAAGGGACTTTCTTGAGACGTTCTTAAATACCATTCCACTCCTCGTTGACAGAAAAACCATCTTCATTACTTTCTTCACCCATACATAACCTATGCCAAATGATGGTGTATCTCATCCAATAAAATAGACTTGTCGTCACGGATTTTAGTGGCAATAAAGTATGCACATGGTTGCTCATACGATGTCCTTTGAACACAACCACAAATTTCCTTGTCCATACCCAATGTTCCCCTACAATGTTCCTCTTCCAAAACTATGTTGCCCAAAGCATATCTAGACACATAACCCCCTAACCTAGAGTACAAAGTGACGTATTTGAATCTATGTTCCAATACGGTACAACTCTGACCAAATGATGTTTGTATCGCAGTTAACTGGATCACCAACATATCATGTATTTTCTCCCAACAAGTACCCAAATCACCCACACTATTGCTCAAATATTTCTTTACTAAAGCATGAGCCGATTCTACCACGTTGGTGGTTCTGCATCCAAGATGCAACACATAGTCTGTCCATGCCCTCACTATTTTCTCCTTAACAACATCCAAGGTGGCCATGGCCTAGGTTAGAAACTTTGGAAAATCATGACAAACATTTTGGAACTCCACTAATGCACTTGCATATAATTTTTGACTGGGTGATTCAACAATAACTTCTCATGCTCTCATTATCTTCTTCACTACATCATCATGTTTCACCTTTTTCCCATCCTTTTTTCCCAAAGGATATCTACGATCTAAGATGCACTTGGCTTTCTTATATTGGATATGTATTAGGCGACTTGGTTTCCTGTGTGCAAAATTTGAGGCTGTAATGTATTATTAAGAGCGTCAAGGACAAAGATTTGGTTCTCTTTGTGCGGAATTTGGTCCGTGATTAATTTGGTTTATGGCTCATCCAATCAGACACATTTCATGTAAAGAATGGAGTTTTGTGGTCTAAAATTGATGCAATTTTTTTCTAAAGTTATGTTATTTGAACAACCATTTTATGTAGAATTTATGGGACAACCAAAAATATAGAAAGAAATATATGTATTGACACGAAAACCAAAGCAAAGGAAAGAGAAAGTAAGGACACAATGAGTATATGAGAGAGAGTTGTCACAAAAGTTGTCATAAAATGGATGTAGAAATATCATTTCTTTTTTTTCTATGACCTTACTAGGAGAAAGAGTGTATATATCTGGTAAAGCTTATGAAATAATATAGAAAAACATCTAATATATTAATTTTATTCTTCATATCATAAAATTTGAAGGACGAATACATTGATCACAATATTAATTAAAAGTATTATTCTCTTATCTGAGATCCCTCCTTATATAAAGACATTAAGAAGGCCATGGGAAGCATTCTACAGAGTTCGGCTGAACTAAAACATTACGCCTACATGGTCCAGATTTATTTATTTCCCAATGACATTCTGTTTTGACAGATTTCTCATCTCTTTCTTGAACGTAAACATCAAAGTAGTGAAATTCAGAACCAAATGTAAATCCACAAAAATATAAGGTAATATCTATGAAGAAATTAGGCCTAAAAGTGAAGGCGTAAGGTTCTGAAAAACCTATTGATCGATATCCAATATCATGATCTTTGTCTTTACAGTGAACTCCGAGTTGTTCACCATTGGTTAAGTTGTTGGTAATATACATGTGTACTACGGGCTTAAGGATACTGAAACTATTACCACCCTTGAACTGCAAAACAAAAATAATAGTTAGTAACATAGAAATTGATAACACAAATTTGGAGAGTGAAACCATCCTACTTGCACGAATTGATTAAGCAATATATTGATATTTAAACATACGACTTGTTTCAAGTTATATATATACTGATGAAGTATATTATTTTAAAGTGATATTATTTTAAAAGTAATATTTAATTAAAGGGTGATGATATTTTGACTTTGTCTAGTCAACATAATATTAAATTTTTTATTTTATTTTTCGTTTATTACAAGTTATTTTGACTATATGGAGTCAACATAATATTAAATGTATTTAATATCTCATCCATCTTAAATAAATAAGTGTCACCATTTAATTTTCACGTATGTTAATTAACAACTTTGACCATTAATTTTTTTTAATTATCTATTATATAATATTAAAAAAAGAAGATATCAATGTCATCTTCTGGATGCAAAGATTCTCTGTATAGATCAAACTGATCATGTCCCAAAATATGATTGAATGATAGTTTAATGATATTTTAAGTACGAGAGCTACTAAATACCACTAGGCATGGTAACAAAACTCGTACCTGAAGGTACTCATCCGAACCAAACCCAATTTAATGGATTTTCCCCGCTTGATTAGGTTTGGGTATGAGTTTGAGTTTTCCCCAATTTCAAAACATTGGTACGGGACGGGTAACGGGGAAATAGGTACCCACCTCGAACTCATACTCAAACCCGTCCCGAATGTAGAAAATCAATTTTTTACCCCCTTTTATTTAAATAGAAACTCAAAATCTAAATTATTTCATTCACATAGTCAGAGTCTCAGTGTCACATATACACTCATTTGCCAAAGTTCTCTCTCTTTTCCTTCCATATCTCACAATCTCGACCTCTCTCTTCTCTATCACCATAGCCATCAATCGCCATTCTCTATTTGCTGGATAATGCATTACAACATCGCGTCTGGGGTTGAAAAAAAAATTAAAAATATTATCCATAGCAGGGATGGAGATGTGGACGGGATACCCGAACTCGTTGGGGACGGGGATGGGATTCAATTTCTCATCCCCGTTAAGTATAGGTCGGGTAACGGGTAAGTGTATATGAGTAGGGTATGAGGACGGGGAAGGTGAAACTTGTGTCATCCCCGTTAAGTATGTCTAAATACCACGAATAATCCATCCACGAATTCCAAGAATATTAATGTGTCATGCTACTAATTAAGGATGAAATTTTAATTTTTGAACTTGGCGGAATTCATGGATGGTGGCATACACAAATTTAAACCTTTGTTATTTTCGTGGGTTGAATCTTTCGTGGCTTTAATCATTTTCCATTAAGTACATTGAAGTGATTTTCTCAAAAACCCTTCATCTAAAATAAATTGTTGTGAATTCGGACTTAAAATCACACCAATAAAACTATGATGTATAGAGCAAAGGAAAGTAGTAATTAATATCAAAGTAACCACAAGCTACAACAACAACAACAAATAGACCTAATTTTAAATGTAGAACATCACCACAAACATAATCAAAAGTAACAAAGATAAGCATGCAAGAATGAAACAAACACACCAAGATTGGTAACCTAGTTCAGTCCAATATGACCTACTATGGGGGAGAGAGCAGCTCTCCAATCCATTAAGATGAAAGTGATACAAATAGGTTACAAGAAATTAGCTTAAAAGTTCACAAAGAACAAGACCTAATTTCTACCCATTTTTCAAGTCACCCACAGTCACAATGAATCCTAAGAGAAAACACTAAAGGAAGCTTTTTAATCCTTCCAATGGTGAAATCTCACTACCCAAGGTGTTTACAATGTTTCCCAACCCATGACAACATCACTACAAAGACACTCAACCCTAAAGTTACCTCCTTTGTTTACCCAAGTTTCTCTCTTCAAGCTCTCATCAAAAAACTGAACTGTGAAGCTTAAATCGTGCTCTACAACTGACACAATCGCGTCAAGATTATCCCAATTGTATCATGATTCTTTGTGTACAATCCAACGTACACACACCTTATCCATAAATTGTGCTACGACGGCAACAAATTGTGTCACGATTTTACTCTAGGAAACCAAGTTCCCTGCCTTCGAAATCGTGTCACGATTTTGCTCCTTCACAAATTCACAATTTTAAGTCAATTTCAACATAAATCATGTTCAAACAAATGAAGAAAACACTTAAATAGTACAAAGTTATGCAATTTAGCAATCATAATCTAACAAATTGACTAAGTTATTTATAAAATATTTAGATTCGTTGACGAATGTAATTGTACCTAGACGAGAGTGGTATAAATCTAATTCTCATAGGATGAATCATCATCTAACAATCATACTTACAAAGCTTAATTAATTAAGATGATTAAACAAAGTTCAATTTATTCTTGTTCGGGTTAAAGCAAGGTCGTCATTCTTATACCTTAACCTAAAGGGCATACTTAGATATCTAGGGTTGTCATGCCAAAGGGTCTAAAAGTATTATAGCGTCCGAAACAATTAAAAATGAAATAAGATTTAAATCATAACTGAATAAAGAAATTACATTAATATGATCCATCAAATAAAATATAAGTTCACCTTAGAATCCTAATTATAGAGTGGTTAGTTAATCGGTAACCGAAAACAATAAACAAAGAAAGAATTACAAACATAGTCTATAACAAAGAGATGATGAAGAATTAGATGCTACTTTTCCTACAATACCCACAACTATTATTACTCTATTATAAATCACTTTATAATATCAACTAGACCATCGACCCGTGCTAACGCAAGGGTCATATGGAAGGTAATATTTGACGGTAATAGGTAATAAAATAGTTTAGATGAATGTCATGATTGCCATATAGTATTTCATAATATTAAGAAGCATAGACGTTGGTACTTTACCATAACATAATTTTCCATGACATCGTCCTTGATACCGTAACGTAACATAACAAGTTATGTATAGCAAGACGGGTTATCATTTATAAGTAAGAGATTAGGTTAAATATAGCGAGACGGGTTAACGGTTATTCCTTTCCAAAAAACAGCATATAATTAGGAACATAATTTTATTTTACTTTAGATAAACATTAAATGCAAAAGTGTGGAGGGAAAAATTAGGTTAAAATTATGTTAAGTATAGCGAGACAAGTAAGAGATTTCCAAAAAAATAGCATTTAATTAAGAACATAATTTTATTTTACTTTAGATAAACATTAAATGCAAAAGTGTGAGGGAAAAATTAGGTTAAGTATAGCGAGACGGATTAACATGTATAAGTAATGTAACATAATAGGTTAAGTATAGCGAGACATGTTAACATTTATAAGTAAGAGATTAGGTTAAGTATAGCGAGACGGGTTAACGGTTATTCCTTTCCAAAAATACAGCATATCATTAGGAACATAATTTTATTTTACTTTAGATAAACATTAAATGCAAAAGTGTGGAAGAAAAAATTAGGTTAAAATTAGAGATAACATTTTGCATAAACTAGACTCTTGACCCGTGCTACCGCACGGGTCATACCACGTAGAAGTTTACAATTCCCCTCGTTAAATCCTAACATGACATTCTCTAGCTTATATGTTCCTCCTTCTTCAACCATTCTTTGAATCGTTGGCATCAGGTATTTATGAACAGTGACATGGATCCGTCCTCGCTAAACAAAAATAACATGTCATTAACATAAACCATAATATATGTTATCGTAGTGGCAACTTGAAAAATGGATCATTTATTTATACATGAAGTTTATATAATATATCTTCTCATCAACCAATATCATGTTCATGAAGATGATATCGTCTGGATTTTCCTTATCACGGATCAACCATATATGGGCAACAAGTACAATCAACTTCAAATCCTTTTTTCCACCTGTCACAGCTGAAATGGGGGTGAAAATGTTGGCCATCTAAGCAAGTGCAAGAAACAGTTATTTTTGCTTAAAGAACAAAATAGTTGTATTCTCACAACTAAGTGGTATTTAAATAGGTAATTGACAAGTTGAATTTGAAAGTTTTAAATGTGAATGACCATAGTCTTCTATTGGTAATAATTACTATTCATTGCAGCCATAAAAGCAATTATTGCATATTGCTTTGTAATGCTTTGAGCCCTTAAAAAACGATTAGCAATAATGAGCAATAAGTTTCGATTAGCATAATGCTTGGTAATGCTTTTGACCCATAATGCATAATTACTATTCATTATATACCGATTTCAATTTGGTTTACTAATTTATCATCTATTCATGACCTGAAATAACGATTAGCAATAATGAGCAATAGGTTTCTTTTATTCACAATGAAATGTCATTAATCAATTTCATAAAAATCTGAAATTTTACTTGTTACATGGAGGACAGTCAAATTACTAATTCGATTTTTGTGATAACTACGTGTCAATCTTTCCTTTCCTCTTCATGAAATGTCATTAAGTTCCATAAATATCATTACTTTTTTCTTTTATTCGATTAGCATTACTATCCTCTTTCATTTCATATGAGCAATAAGTTTCTTTTATTCACAATGATGTTAACGATTAGCAATAATGAGCAATAAGTTTCTATTATTCACAATCAAATATCATTAATCAATTTCATAAATATTTGAAATTTGACTTGTTACATGGATAACAGTCAAATTAGTAATTCTATTTCTGCAATAACTACGTGCTAATCTTTCTTTTACTCTTCATGAAATGTCATTAAGTTCCATAAATATCATTATTGTTTTCTTTTATTCGATTAGCATTACTAACCTCTACTATTTTGTATGGGCAATAAGTTTTTTTTTTATTCACAATGATGTTAACGATTAGCAATAATGAGCAATAAGTTTCTTTTATTCAAATTGAAATATCATTAATCAATTTTATGTCTTGCTGAAATTTGACTTGTTACATGGAGGACAATCAAATTTCTAATTCGATTTTTGCAATAACTACGTGCTAATCTTTCTTTTCCTCTTCATGAAATATAATGTCATTAAGTTCCATAAATATCATTACTTTTTTCTTTTATTCGATTAGCATTACTAACCTCTTCCATTTCGTATGAGCAATAAGTTTCTTTTATTCACAATGATGTTAACGTTTAGCAATTATGAGCAATAAGTTTCTATTATTCACAATCAAATATCATTAATCAATTTCATAAATATTTGAAATTTGACTTGTTTAATGGATGACAGTCAAATTAGTAATTCGATTTCTGCAATTACTACATGTTAATCTTTCTTTCACTCTTCATGAAATGTCATTAAGTTCCATAAATATCATTACTGTTTTCTTTTATTCGATTAACATTACTAACCTATTCTATTTCGTATGAGCAATAAGTTTTTTTAAGTCACAATGATGTTAACGATTAGCAATAATGAGCAATAAGTTTCTTTTATTCACAATGAAACATCATTAATCAATTTCATAAATATTTGAAATTTTACTTGTTACATGTATGACAGTCAAATTCAAATACGATTAGCAATAACTACGTGGTAATTTTCATTTTATCCTTGCACGTAAATATGAGTGCCAAAATAAAATTGACTACTTGTTAACAGAATTGCACATTAAACTGGAATAGACAATAACATAAATTTCATTAAAATGAAAAGATAATTCAAAAACATCAAAATGGATCCATCTACATAAACCCTAACAACTGAACTCCATCAATTGCATTGCAGACATCAAACTCTCACGGCAGTTGGGCGCTTGACTTGAATGTAGATGGTGTCGTTCATGCCAGCATGTGGAAACCCAACTTTAACCATGACACCTTCCTCAAGTCTGCGCGCCTGTACTATTCTTTTCCATCCTCCACCAAGCTTGATCTGCTGATGTGGCATGGTTCCAAATATAGTGATGCAATTCCACTTGTTTCCACAATCATCAATCATTGTTAATGAAGTGGTCTTTTTCCCGATAGTTAAATCACATAAGCCCTTGTAAATAAGCATCTGCAAAAAAAAAAATCGTATATAAAACCAAATTTTTATATGAGGTGATAGAAATGGACATGATAAAAAAGTAATGTAATACAAAAATAAAATACCATAAATCCAGAAGTGACATCAAAACCAGTTAAATACTTCTCCCACCATATTTGAAAATTTCTCTCATCATGATGGAATGTAAGGATTTCACTTGTGACCGGAACACCTTCATATGCAAAGGCTGGCACGATAGTTTTCTCAATTTCAAATTTCATAGAAGGAATAAAAAGAGGAGGATCCACAACACGCCATGATTGATTAATCACATTAATCCCAAATTGTCCAGCACCGATAAACACCATCACAATAGTTCCACCCAAACGAACATCATAAAATTCGTGTATGGCATTGAACCCAGTAGTTAAAAACACGCTATCACGTATCCTTTCAACCATAACCTCAAACTGGTTGTTGTTAGGGTCGATAAAAGTTGTGTAATCACCTAGCAATGCACAAAAATCAGAGACAAATGTTTTTGGCAACATAAGTGCACCCTGGAAAACATATATATCCAAAATTAGTAAGCGGCAAAAATGATCAAATGAACTTTTAATTTGAATTGTCACATTTATAAAAACACAGTATTAGTAATCTTGCACTCACATCTGTTACATGGAACTCAAGTCGAAGAGTTCTATATTGAACTCGCAATCTGTTAACAAACTTGTCCAAATCAGTTATAAAATTTGGATCTAATGGAGCTGAAAAGGATCAAAGATTCAAAGAAATTAGTGCAAGTTGAAAAATATAAACGAAACAAAACATAAGAGATCAAGAAAGAAGATGAAACATTGTACACTTCAAGCAGTGCAATGTTAAGAGAGTTAGTGCATCACTTTTCATTGTTAACTGTAAACTGCTTTGATGTAAAAATGATGGTAGGAGAGGATAATGGGTATGCAATCGTTAATATTGAAAGTTTCTCAAGTTAACATCAAGAGATGATATGGTTTAAAAGTTTGTTATGAGATCTACGGCTGAGATGTAGGGAGTTTGTTGACTGACTTGATTACCATTAACTACGTTTTCAATTGCCATTATCACGAATCTCACGGCTGTAATATTTGTTTTCAACTGCATTAAAAGTGTGTTATTCGTTTTCAATTAGCATTAACTAAGTTATATGAGAGAAAATGAAGATTTTGAAAATAGAGATTGAATCAACGGGTGTGATCAAGTGTGAAAATAGAGTCTCAATCAACGGGTGAGATTAGATTAGCATGTTTAGGGAAAACATGTTTGCTAGCCAAGTCTAGCTTTTATAATAAAGGATTAAATCTAGGGTTAATATAGTAAAGTCATGCAAAAAAATTAGGTTAAATCTAGGGTTAATATTGCATCACGGGTTAACATTTAGAAATAAGAGATGACATTTTGCATAAATTAAATCTAGGATTAATATAGTAAAGTCACAAGAAAAAATTAGGTTAAATCTAGGGTTAATATTGCGTCACGGGTTAACATTTAGAAATAAGATATTAAACATTAAATGTTACTTTCCCTACGATATCCACAACTATTTATTACTCTATTTTCTTTTAATTCTTTAATTTATCTTTCATATACCATTAATAAAGGATAAATTTGTAAAATGACTTTTGATTTATTTGTTTCACACAACATTAATTACGCTTCTTAATTTGTATGGGATGATCAAAACGTCATATGAGGCGGAGAAAGCATTAAATTTACTTGTAATGGTCCACAAAGTTTTGAGAGGAAGATCGTCGTCAGAGACTTAGAGTATGAGAGTTGACACACATACACACCAATAGAGAGAAGAACCTCTTAACAGACTAAGTAATTGAATAGGTTAACCCATCACCTGACATGCATATGATTTTAACAAAAATAAAGAATCAAAGTGTGTAAAAAGGATTTTTTTTTTTTTTATAAAATAACTACAAATAAACTTTGAGAAGAAAGGAACATTGTACTCACACTTTTTATTGTTAAGTATGATGATTAACTATAGCAAAATATCTAATATATTATTTTTATTATTCGATTCATATAATTTCAAGGAGGAATACATTGATCACAAAAAAAAAATACATTGATCACAATACACATTAAGAATATTATTCTCTTTTCTGAAATGCTTGAATTACACTCGCATTTCCTCTTATGTTAAAATATACACTTCTCTCCGCTTTTATTCAAAATATATTATAAAATATTTTACTCCCCTCCCCTAAGAGAAGCTTGAATTACATTTTTCTCCCCTCTTATGTTAAAATCTACACTTTACTCCTTCAATAATTTTTTATTTCTAATAATCTAGTTAAAAATAATAATTTAACACACATTGAAGAAAACAGTATTGCGGCTCTATTTTAATATAATCGAAATTTGAATACATATTTTTTCGTTATTTTTTATTCACAATTTCATTAACATATGTTTTAAGCCCTATTATAAAATATGAAACAACCAAAAATAAAATTAAAATATGTGAAAAATTACTAAAGACAATAAAGTATGGTTATTTAAAAGTTAATTTTATACTCTAAATTATAAAATTAATAGCAAAATATATAAATTTAATTATCATATAACATATCACCAATTATCATTGACATTTAATACAACTTTGCCATGAATTAGTGATATGAATGTTATCGTTTGAATATACAGAAATCTTGCTGTTGAAAAAACCTTTTTTTGGTGTTAGCCAAGTAAAACTGAAATTTAGAGAGACAGGTTCATTCAGTTAGGGTTTATGAAAAAGTGATATGATATTCAGCCTATGCGAGTTCTATATATATTTATTATTGAAATACTTATATGCATCTCTTAGATATTTTTAAATAAAATATATCTTCTTTAACAATTTCAAAACCATATATTTTTGTTTTATTTAAATTCAAAATATATTTCTTTTGAAACAATTTCAAAATCATATCTTTGATTTTATTTGAATTCAAAATATGTTTTTATCATATATTTTATTTTTAAATTCAAAATGTATCTTTTGGAAACAATTTCAAAATCATATTTTTGATTTTATTTAAATCCAAGATATATCCTTTTGAAACAATTTCAAACTCAAATCTTTGATTTTATTTAAATCCACTTTTAAATAAAATATATGTCATGAACAATTTCAATATCATATATTTGCTATTAATTTTTTTCATTAAAAAAATTGCTTTTAATTTATAAATCGAGTAGGTTTTTTTTAATAGTATTAAATCATATATATATTTGCTGCAACCCAAATGACAAGAATGTCATGTGATATGACAAAACCTTTTGCGATAACTGTCATGTGTATAATTACCTCGTTCCCCTTATATATACATCAAATAAAAGAAATAGATTGTCCCCGTGAGCTTAGTTCAATTTGTAAGGACAATGCATAATATATACAAGGTCTGGGGTTCAAACCTCAGACACCACCAAAAAAAAAAAACGAAATAGATTGTGTCACCCTTGTAAAGTTCAATGTTTATATTTCTTGATTCTTGAATATACTGAGTAACGAATATGTTCAATATCTCGTATTGACTTAGTTCAACATAGCCATGTATTTTTACCGTCATATTCATCATAAGGCCTTAAGATATTTTTGTAGTTATGCAGAAGTTGTTATGCATGCAGGAGGGATAAATCTCATCTAAATCAATCATGTCCCTCTTTATGATTCGACAAGTACTTATTAACCAACTTTATAGTTAAAAATGTATTTTTTTTTTAAAGAACAATGTTCTATTTAAATTTTGTAAAAGATAAATACAAAATGTCGTATATAAGCGGTACAACAAAAGGTGAAAATCACTACCGTATACATGAGGAACTTCAAACCACCCTTCCAAAAACGCACCCACCTAACACTTAGCAGTATTATTGGGCTGTAATTTTTTTTGAGGCTCATGCCTTAGGGAGGCCCAGTTCCATTGAGCGGTTTGCACACCCTAAGATCCGACTCTGTTAGGATCGGGTGGCTAATTTTTTTTTTTTTTTTTAAGGAAAGATCGGGTGGTTAATGACATCAACCAAATGACAGATTAGTTAAGAAAACGTGTTGAAATATTATCTATTACTTTTCTCATAAGTCACCAAGATCTTTACTTATTTTACTTTCCAAAGTAAACTACTCAATGTTGTCTAATAGTAACTATAGCGGCACTATAGCATTGGAGGATTTGAAAAATCACCAAAGAACAAATATCATATCATATAAAATGAATTTTGGCTTGTTTTAAAAAAATATCATATAAAATGAATTTCTAAATCTCTGCCATAAACTTTCATGTATAGTAACAACATTAGAATTCATGGAGGTTTCTATTTATTTTTTTTAAGTAGCTTAGCGGTTAAAGCTCACGCATTTAAATATGGAGAAGTGAGGTGTATGGGGTTTGAACCCCGGCCCCTACATATTGTAATATCCCGCTCGACGATTATTGGAATATTACCAGTCAAACGTGTCAGAGAACAAATGCTCACGGAAAACAAGTACGACGGAGAATGTTTATCGAATGATATCGGTTAAGCTCAGGCCGAATCACCAGTGTCGGTGTGAACACATTTAAGACCAAGGGCAATATGGTAATTCCACGTAATGAGTATATAAGGACTATGAGTCACAAGTAACTCATTATTCTTGTCACTTTCTCTCACTAGAATTCAGAAATGGAAGTTGCTCTCCCTTCTCTCTAACCACACGCCATCCCTCTCTTCTCCAACACTTTCTAAAGATTGATCCAACCTTGACTCAAGTCAAGCAATGTTCCCTCCTGATATCATAAGTATATGGAAGCTTGGTTCTCATTAATTTCACCCTTTTCATCACAAGAACAAGATTGAAGGAGCTAGGGTTTGGATTGCATGTGTATGGATCAAGCTTAGAGTTGTGGCAGATGGCTGGTTTTGATGTGAGTTCTTTAGTTAGTTCCCACCCTTGGGTTTATGTGTTTGATTATGTGAGACAACATACTTATTCTAGGTTTTCATGATTATGAAATTAGGTTAGAGAACCCCTTTGTACCATTCATGATCAATGTTGTTAATTGTTGCCATGCAATGGATCTATACTGTTTATATGTGTTTCTGGATGTAATGGGTACCTTAGGATGCTTGGAATTGAGGTTTTTTTTTACCAAAAATACGATTTCTGCACTTCTGGACTGATGAATGTTCGCTTAAGCGTACAAAACGTCGAGAGGACAGCTCTGTTCGCTTAAGCCTACAGCCTCAGCACAACATTTTTGAGAAATTTTCTTATGGTCTAGAAATGCCGTTCGAGGCCCTGTTTCTTGCAATCTTTTATTTAATTATGAACCCCTCAATTCTAAGTGTCTAAAGTACATTTCTAAACAAGGTTTTAAACAAAATAAAGACATGGCAAATCATTAACATTGTTTGATAACGAATGGTACGCAAGAGTAATATATATGTAATGCGTTCGGGTAGAAGTTAATCCTAATAGTGGGGATAAACATAGAGCCTCGACTAGTTTGTCGAGAACTAGAATGCTAGCATGAATACTAAGTATGTTAAGACGTGAAGTGATTAGTGTAGCCTCTTCACGCATGAGCATAAATGATCAAGTAAGTAATTTACCACTAACCGGGTAGATCACAGACCCGTGGTAAATGAGCAAGCATGTATAGGTTAAACCCCTTTAAGTATGCTTTAGGTATTGAGAAATGTTACCGAACTCTTTATGGGAATGGTTACCAACCCTTTAGAAGTTGACACATGATAACGATGTGTCTAGAACCTAAACAAATGGGTTATACAATGTAGAAATAACTTAGTTTATGTATCAGATATTCTTATGATCGTAAACATATCAGATATATGTTACAAATTATGTTCAAGTAATTATAATCAGTTAAGTTGTGGCTTCAGATAAGCTTCAGATTATGTCTGGATAGGTCAGCCCGCAAGGGAACCTTCACGACCAGGGAGTCCGGTTCTAGCCCTCAGATAGGGAATTTAGCCAGTCAGCAGTGGAATGTGGCTGGGGTTACTCCACCCGGTGCATTCCGTAAAATGAACTCAGATAATAATGTTTGTTCAACGCTAACCTCTAACATAATGAATGAATATGATTATGATTTGCTGTTAGACATGTACAGGTTTATGCAAGTAAAGCAAGCTATGAAGTTATGCCGATGACGATCTTAGAATCCCCTGATCGTCCGGCTTAGGATCGTGTCATGAGTATGTTATGATTAGGCCTCGATACATTTAGTGTATCTTGGCATAGCGGTCTTAGGTTCCCTTTAACCGCCATGACACGTATAATATAAGTCAAGACCTATATGACAAGTTAAGGAGAACCCTACGACGGACTCTAGTATGCACGACCGTCTAGGCAAGTAAGCCCACACA
>Ga0315915_1002240_pt1 | contig 24276 bp, 9 predicted proteins | sample MpolbnodulesMG_FD_207738 | JGI IMG/M metagenome (GOLD analysis project Ga0315915, IMG submission 207738) | Medicago polymorpha root nodule microbial communities from Los Angeles, California, United States - branched nodules | ecosystem: Host-associated > Plants > Roots > Nodule | place: USA...
AAAACAAACGAAAGAAAACAGAAAATATGTGAAATCACTTATTCAATTAGGATAGAAGGAAAAACAATTCGGAGGGGTGATTTTTGGGTCAACCAAAAATCACCACTCTAAAAAGAAGAAGAAGAAAGGGGTGACGTCTAGAGTTTGAGAAGGAGAGAAGAGAAAGAGGAGATTGAATAAGATCTTATGATACTTAAGTCTATAAATGAGAAAGAAAAATTTAATGGCTAAGCATATTCAATTTCCTAACTTTTTATAAATGAGAAAGAAAAATTCTAAAGTTATTGATGTCCAACAGTTAATGTTAAATATAAATACGGTAGTATCCTAAATTGTCATGTATATAAAATCCATATAATCTCTACATTTAAGTCTATGCCAGTATACTATTTATAATTATTTAAGTAAAAGCAATATATTTATTTAAGTAAAAGCAATATACTAATCATATCTATAATAATCTAAAAGAATATAAAATTTCAGAAGGATTTCATTTGTATTATTACCAAAGGTCCACTTTAAAATAACACTTCCTAGAAAGAACATGTGGCCTTCCTCATTAGTTTATCCATTATAAAATCATAATCAACTTAAGTGTATTTTTTCACGTTTTAATAGAATCCAATTGGCTTAAATGCTCAATTGGTCCCTTAACTTCATTCCAAGTATCGGTTTGATCCCATAAGTAATAAAAAGTCCGTTTAGGTCCCTTAATTTTATTTCAAATATCGGTTTGATCCCTTTTGTTAATTTAATGCAAAAAAAGTTACATTTTGGTCCCTTAACTTATTTAATTAGTATTAGTTTGATCCTTAAACTTAACGTTTTATTGAATTAAATTAACATAAAGGACCAAACTGATACTTTAAATAAAGAAGTTAAGGGACCTAAACGGATCTTTTATTACTTATAGGACCAAACCGATACTTGAAATCAAATTAAGGGACCAATTCAGCATTTAAGAAAATCAAATTTTACTTTTACATGCACTATCAGCACAACGATCATGACACTTTCCGTTAAGTATGTATCTCCACCAACCCTCTTTGATCCTCACTTATCAACTCATTTCTTTTACCTTTTAACACCGTCTTAACCACCTTCATGTTCTTTGACGGCTGATAAAAAGTTGGCAAAACATTGTTACATAGTAGAGCTATCTTTCTCATGATGGATTCTTATCTTGTTGTTAGGGTTATTGGCTATTATAGTGATGTCGCGAGATCTCCACAGTAGATGACAATTATGTTTATTCCTTTGATGTTGATGTGTTCTATGGAGTAATTCGGCGCCTTTAGACAAAAAACGAGGTAGATAATGTTGGCGGCGATACTAAGGAACACAATGAGTGTATTGTTTGTAGTGGAAGCAGCAAAAAACAATGTCGGTTCTGGCAGTGTTTCTAGCGAGTGTATTGTTTGTAGTGACAAGCGTTCTCTGAAGATTCCGACGAGCATTCTCAAACACCTGTAAGTTTTGTAACTTGCCCCCATCTTTTAGGGAAATTGGTGGCAAGTTACAGAATTTTAATGCGTCTGTGAATGCTCGTAGGAACCTTCTGATAATGCTCGCCGCTATGAACAATACAATCGCTAGAAACAATGTTGGAACCGAAATTGCTGCTCCTTATGCTGGCTCATCGCATTAATCTTCGTCCTTATCAAATTCCTTAGTATCGCCGTAGACATTCTCTGTATTGTTTTACGTCCTAAGGAGCCGAAATACTTCGTAGATGACATCAACATCAAAGGAATAAACATAACATTTTGTCATTCAAGGCGGTAATCTCACTGGAGTTCGACGTCTATGTAAGGACCAATAACCCCGACGATGAGATCTGAATCTGTTATGAGAAAGATAGCTCCACTGAAATATTCTATAACATGTGAAGGTGATTAACACAGTGTTAAAAGGTAACCGAATCAAGTTGATAAGAGAGGATCGAAGAGCATTGGCGAAGACACAGATTAAACGGAAAGTGTGTTGATCGTTAAGCTAAGTAAGCCTCTGAAAATAAAATTGGTGTCCGTTATAATGTGGAAGATTACCGTTAAGGTTGACTATGATTAGACTGTGGATAAACTAACGATGAAGGCTAAGGTTGTTTCTAAAAAGTGTTATTTTAGAGTGGATCTTTGGTAATAATAGAAATGGATTTTTTTTTAGAGTGCATTATATTTTCTATTGTGAGGATTTCTAAATTCTACTTCCACTAATAAAAATATGGGATATTGCCAGTGAAAATTAAAATAAGGATGGTCATTCTCACTATTGCCACTGTATGAAAATGCAGCAAAGTTGAAGTGCTGAGGAATTAAATTGGAGTAAACTCTACATGCTCAACAACTATGTTTTGAGGTCAAAGGGTTGGGGCAAAAATGAATCAAAGTAATCGGGTGTTGCTTTAATATGTTTCTCTTGTTAATTTGATGTATATTTGAATAGCCTTCTGTTATATAAGAAGTAATTGGTGATGAGAGTAGGTGAAATACAACCAATGTAGCTGAGACACCCGGTGTATGTATGTGTCATTGTATACCGACACAACACCGGCATATCATTATATATATATTTTTAAAATAAGAGTCTTGTTAGCTAGTGTCCCCGAGACACTCTTTAAACATGCTAAATTAATTAATTATTCTTTTAAAATGTAAAAGTTTTCAATTTCCAATGCACTGATTACACAAACTTTTATAAAAAGTTACCATTTAAGATCCTTAACCAGTGCCCCAGATAAACTAGTTAACATTTCCCTTAAAATAATTATTGGTATTAGATGTGTCAATGTCATGTACGTGGTTTCCGTGTTTTTACTTCATGGTATAGAACTGAACTTTGAATTGCAACATTAAGGGTTTTAAGTTGCGGTCTGCAAACATTACTGTGGAACTTGAAGTCTCATCAACAACACCACAACGACATATTCGACTACACTGTCGCATTTTTCCATGATGTAAAAATGTTCTCATCAGCGTTTATGCAAACCTCACAGCTCGGCTAATGACTAATAGAGGTGGAGGTATTGGTACTTACATTATAAATCACCAGTCACCACCCAAAGTTCTCACACCGACAACAAGATTTGAATCCACGATCATACGGTGAGTCGACTTATAACCAACTGAGCTAACCTTAATCGGAGGCTATTGGCGTTTTGAACAAATTAGAGCAGCAATGCAGAACAATTATTTTGTCAAAAGAATACAAAATAAAGAATTACACATGATGTAAGTTCACTTTTTAATACATGTAATTAAACCGAATCAAATCGACTGGTTCTCGATTTTTTATTTTGAGATTCGAAGTACCAATAAACTGATTTGATGCTGAGCCCCCTCCAAGATGTTTAAATTTCATAATTTTTTTTTCTTTTCGAATTTGTGTTTGATGAATGGTGGATGTATGGATGATTGAAATATTTAAAATTGATGAAGATGTGTTTGATGAAAAAACAACTCCATCAAGTTGCCTGCAAAACCCTGCCTAAGGGTGCAATTACTCCTACGGCTCAATGAAGGTCTTATATTGGAATATTAGAGGCTTTAGAATCGGTGGTACAATTGTTTACATGTTGGAATTCACATTTTATCGTCACATTTTGTCGGGAATGAAATGCTTGTGCTGATAAGCTGATTAGTAATGGTAATGTTATTACAAATGTTGTTTGGTGGGTTTATTTGCCTATTTTTCTTAAGCAGGATTTTTACAGGGACAAACTTGGTCTTCCGAATTTTATATTTTCTTAGTTCCCACTTTTGTCGTTATTTTTTAAGGTTTTGGCCTAGGCCCTCCCTTTTGTACAGTTTTTCCCTTTTTAATAAAATTTTAAAGTAGGTGGTAGAGGATGGGAGCAACTATAGGGTGACAACCTTGTCGAGATGTCTAGCTTTTCCTTGATGCCTTCTTTGCTAATATTTGAGTACAGTTAATTATAAAAAGTTAAACAAAGAATATTTGTTTTCTCGAAAAAAAACTCACGGACTCGTAAAAACGTCATGAACTTGTAAGAATATACCATTCTATACGAGTCTACCTTAATCTGCCATAGAAAAGATTATATGTTCGTATCCACTTGGTTTTACTTTCTAGCGAGTTTGACAACCATGAACTTCAATACTATAATACAAAGTAATGATGTTTTGGTTACATTCCGGTTTTAATGAAGTTCTTGTGATCTTGTTATAATGATGTTGATGATGATTATACCTGTATAGTTTAGTATAAGAAATTAGTCATGATCGATCTTAAGATTTTTGGTGTCGAATTAATAAAGTTGTGTTCTTTTAATTATTCATATGTTTTTCTCTTACAATTTTTGTTGCAATTGATTCATTTTTCTGTTGCCAATAAAAGTTTAAGACGGGGGTGGTGTCCCAATCTATGGCCGCGAAGACTTTCGAACTCAAGACGTGTCTTTTTACCACTAGATCAAACCATTAGAATTGTTACAAAAGATTTATTCATAATCAAATTCTCTAAAAATATATATTTGATAAAATCATCCAAAACAAGTTAAAAATAAATATATCTATACAATAGTAATTACTAAATATAAATAATAATCTTGTCAAAAAATAAAAATATAATTTCAATTCCTCTAAAAATATGACAACAAATCTACATTTCCTCAGCCTCACTCACTCACTCTCTCTCGGCAAAAACCACAGCATTGTAACCACCATTCTCCACCATTGTGATTTCTTCTGTTCTATTCGGACGATCTAGTCAACCAATGTAAGGTACGAAACTCTGGACAATGTGATCAATTTCATTCTATATAATTCAGATAATATGATTTTCTTTGCACCAAGCAAAATCAAATTCGGTATACTGTATGATTTAAGAAATTTCATCAATCACACTGTTATTCATGATTTTCTCATTGTTTTCAATTTGTTATACTCTCACGATGATGATTTGGAGGAAAGCTATTATTAAGAGAAATAAGAAATATCTCCTATGAACAAGACACTGAACACATCGACATCGATACAAATTTGAGAAAATAAGTCAATTGAATGTAATTATGTGTGTCAGTGTCGGTGCTATTGAGAATCTTTGAGTTCTATATGTATTCCATATAAAATAGCATGACTTGTGTTTTCTTCAAAGTCCCATTACATGTAGAATAATATCAATGTGACATAATTCTGTATTCCTATTGCATCCCTTTGTATTGATATGAATTATAAGTTAGTTCTGCTTCTACATTGATTGAAGTTTAATCTAATGCGCTACTTGTTACTTACAGATCCTAAATTGTTTCTACTGCATCCATGGCGGGGGCAGATTGGTCTGCACTCCCAAAAGATCTTTTCTCAATCTGATATTGCAACGAATCAATGTTGATGTTGAACTCAATCTCATTCACTTCCGATCAGTTTGTTCCAGTTGGCGTTCTTCCTCCATCCCGAATTACCATTATAACAATTTACCCTTAAAGTTTATACCCCTCAAATTCCCACGGCGCTCAGACGCTGAAGACATTGATTCCATCAACAACAACACTTTCTTCTATTACCTCTCCAAACAAAACTTCTATCTCATCAAACCACCTCAACAACAAAAACAAAGCCTACGCCCTTGGATGATATCAACACATGAAGAAAATAGAGAACAACGCGTTAGCTTGGCGCGCAAGTTAACTAGTTAGAAGCATTTACATGTACATTTTAATTTCAATTGTAATTTCATTTGCACCTAGTTAGTTAGAGTAGTTATGTGCTGGCACCAATGTGTGTATAACTAAATGTATTAAACCTTTACAAGCTAATGAAAACAGTTACAACTTTTCTACATTTTGGAGCTTTTCTTCTCTCATCGATGCAGTTTATTCTTCTCTGATGGTATCATAGCCTGTGTCAGTGAATGAAACTCCTTCAGACATGTTCCTGCTAAAGTAATGTCATCCACATATACTAAGACCACAGGGTAGAAAGTAGTAGTGATTTTGGTGAACAATGTGTGGTCTGTAGTAGCTTGAGTGAAACCCTGAGCATAAAGAAACTGAGTAAGCTTCTCAAACCATTGTCTACTAGCCTGCTTAAGACCATAAAGTGATTTGAGGAGCTTGCAAACTTGGACAAGCTTGGGAGGAGTATCATCTTTAGGGACCTTTATATACACTGCTTCATGTAAATCTCCATGTAAGAAGGCATTATTTACATCAAATTGATGTAAATACCAGCCATGAATAGATGCTAGAGAAAGCAGTACCCTAATGGTTGATAACTTGGCAACTGGTGAGAATGTCTCAAAATAATCAAGCCCTTCAGTTTGACTAAAGCCTTGTGCAACCAAACGTGCTTTGAAACGCTCTATAGTGCCATATGCATGTCTTTTGATCTTATATACCCATTTACTACCCATGGATATGGCATCTGAGGGAAGATCAAGAAATTCCCAAGTATTATTTGCATTGAGTGCCTCTATCTCTGTCTGCATAGCAATTAACCACCTAGAGTCTTTACTAGCTGAAAGATAACTAGTGGGCTCAATCTTAGTGTTCAAAGAGTAAACATAAGCTAGATGCTTAGGAGAGAGAGCTGAATAACTTATGAACTTGGCCATAGGGTAGTGACCACTTGTTGAACTGCAGACATAGTCTTGTATGTAAGTAGGTGTCTGAGAACTTCTAGAGGACTTTCTAATGGTATCAAAGCAAGTTCAAGCTTACTTTGCTTCCGCAATTGCAACTACTCTAAATTCTTGTGTTTGATTACATGATTCAATGTTTAGAACACAAATCTTTCTTTCTTCTTCTTCTTCTTCCATTTTTCATCAAAAAATTTCTTTGTTTCAAGTTTCAATCTTGATTCGTTTTTTGTTCGATTCGATTTCCTTTTGATCAATTCAATTTTTGATAAGTTGTTTTTGTTGAAATCATAGTGAGAAACAACAATCAAAATCTGGATCAAAGTCTTGATCCGTTCTTTGTTCATTCATCAGAAAATTCTTCAACTGTCAGTGTTACACCACAATTAACTGATGAGAAGATGAGAAGAGCTTTAACTATCATGCTTGGTCCATGAAGATGAGAAGAGCTTTAACTATGAAGAACAAGTTCAAGTTTGTTGATGGTTCTATTCCAATTCCGGATGATGATGATGATGACTTGAATTGGAGTGCTTGGCAAAGATGTAACAATCTTGTTCTATTAACTCAATTACACCTTTTAATGCACAGAGTGTGATTTTCATAGAAAATACAGTGGGCTTAATTGGTTTGAATGAAGAGTATCAAGGAGTGGCTTCTCAGGTTTTGCTAATGGATCCAATGCCACCAATAAATAGGGTATTTTCTATGGTTATGCAACAAGAAAGGAAACTGCAATATGGTGTTAGCAATGTTCAGAATACACCACTAGAGGATGATGCATGATTGGTTAATGCAGTGAATGGCCAAAAGTAGTTTGGAAGAGGTAGAGGAAACAATGCTTATTAAGGAAGAGGAAATGGAAATGAAAGATATTGTACTTTCTGTGAAAGAACTAACCACACTGTGGATACTTAATATAAGAAGCATGGATACCCACCAAATTGGGGAGGAGGTGCAGGAAACTCTTATGCTAATATGGTTGATGGAGAAGATGCAAAAAGTAAAGTGCAGACTACATCCACTAGTAGAAATGAAGAAAGTGCAGGAGTCACTCTTACTAAGGATCAATATCAGAATTTGATGTCTCTATTGGAGAAGAGTAACCTGGTGACAAAGTGTTCAACAAATGTGGTGAAAGGTATCATTTACTCTTCATTTAGTGGAGGTAATTCATGTTATGCTAATTTTGATAATAATCATGCTGATACTGGATGGATTATAGATACAGGGGCTACACATCATACCTGTTTTGATTTGAAATGGTTTGGTAATTGTACTAAAATTAAACATATAAGTGTAAATCTACCTAATGGTAATACTATAAAAGCACATTGCAGAGGACAAGTAAGATTAACACAGGAATTGAGCATAGATAATGTTCTTTATTTGCCTCAATTTGCTGTGAATCTTATTTCTGTATCAAAGTTGTCTAAAGAGCAAAATTGCATTCTGCAATTTGAAGCTAATGAATGTTTAATACAGGAAATGAACAGTTTGAAGAAGATGGGTTTAGCTGAAGAGAGTCATGGCTTATATTACTTGAAGGTTGATGAAAGGAACAATCAAGTTTTAGTGTCCAGTGTGCTGCTTCAGAAAAATCACATAAAGAGCACATGCCTGATGAAGAAAATGTAAATGCAAATGCTTCTAACTAGTTAAATTGTGCGCCAAGCTATCACATTGTGCTCTATTTTCTTCATGTGTTGATAGATGATCAAAATTTGGCAAAAGTCAAGTGGTAAAACCCATCTCATCCACCCACTCTTGCGATTTGTGTTACCTTATCCTTTCCCTCACGTGCTCGACTTCGACAAATTATATGTCCTCCATGTGGGAAGCAATTTCATCATGGAGAATGATTTTGCCCGTGAGAATTGGCCCCATCACAATTACTACATGTACACTTATTATCATGTTATTGCTGTCACATCCCATGAAAAAAACCTCTAGTTCTCGGCATGTTCAATTGTATGCCACAAGGTTCACTTTTAAAATGCGGCGATGAGGACTTGAAAGTGGTGACTGCCATAGAAATTAGCACAGGAGACATTTGTCTTTTCAAAGGGCGGATTTATGTAGTCGACAAAGCTGGTAGAACAATTATGTATGCACCAGACTCAAGTGTTCGATTAATGGATGAGCCTTTGGTTAATAGCGAGCACATAAAATTCTTATGGGAGAGCGAGGGTGAGTTGTTGTTAGCAGAAGTTTACAAGTGTAAACGTATCCACTTCCCTAGTGGTTCTGATCCTGTAAGGATTGATTTATTTAAGCTTAATGAGAAGGAGATGAAGTGGGTGAAGTTGACAAGTTTAGGGGATATGGTTTTGATCTTAGGGATGGTATGTCCGTTTTCTGTTGCTGCTTCAGATTTGGGTGTTTCCAAAGGGAATTGTGTAATCTGTATGCATGATAGTTTTCTCTGTCCATCAATGGGATGTGTTTTGGAGTTGGATGATGGTCGGCTTATGGCTTTGTTAGAAAAAGCGTTCTCTCGTGGAAATGTAGACAACACTTTGTTTAGTAAACGTAAAGGTAAAGATATCTTGTTAGTTCAAGTCTATGTCGATGATATCATTTTTGGTTCTACTAATGACACTATTTGTCAAGAATTCTCTAAGTTGATGCAGGGGGAGTTTGAGATGTCCCTCATGGGAGAGCTCACTTTTTTCCTTGGCCTTCAAATAAAGCAAACTCGCGATGTTATCTTCTTAAGTCAAACAAAGTATGCACTAGAACTTCTCAAAAAGTTTGACTTGCAAGATTGCAAATCTATCTCAACTCCTATGGCATCCGCACTATCAATTGACAAAGATGAAACCGGTATTGAGGTAGATGGTAAGAGATACCGAGGAATGATCGACTCATTGCTTTTATTTAACCGCAAGTAGACCCGATATCATGTTTAGTGTTTGTATGTGTGCTAGATATCAAGCCTTCCCCAAGGAATCACACTTAAATATAGTAAAAAGAATTTTTTGATACATAAGTGGAACCACAAATTTTGGATTGTGGTATCCAAAGGGAAGTTCTTGCTATTTAGTAGGGTTTTCGGATTCTGATTTTGCCGGTTGTAAGTCACATAAAAAAAGCACAAGTGGTACGTGTCATTTGTTTGGAAATTGTTCGATCTCGTGGCATGGTAAAAAGCAACATAGCGTTTCTCTTTCTACCACAAAGGCTGAATATGTGGCAGTCGAGAGTTTTTGCTCTCAAATTTTATGGATCAAACAACAACTCCTTGACTATGAGTTAAAATTAGGTTGCGTTCCAATCAAATGTGATATCACTAGTGCCATTAATCTAACCAAGAACCCTGTCTTACATTCAAGGACTAAACATATTGAGATTCGGCACCACTTTCTTAGGGATCATGTTGAAAAGAAGGATGTAACTTTTAAGTAAGTTGACACTAAAAATCAGCTTGCTGATATTTTCACAAAACCTCTACTATCCGAATCTTTTCTCAAGATCCGTAGGGAACTAGGTATCTTGGATACCTCTTGCTTTAAATAAACAATTGCATCTTCTTAATTTATTAATTGTGTTACCTTCTTTTCAGATGCGTACATTTCTTTTCTTGTGCCATTTTTTTTGCATGTTGCACTAGTGTTCAATTGCGATTGTCACTTGTGTTGTTTCATTTTAGCTTTTTTTATTTCTTATGTTGCATTAAAAATTCTTTTTGACGTTGTCAAAGGGGGAGAAATGTTGATGTTTCCTATATGTTGATGTTTCCTTGTTACCTTTATCCTTCTTCTTTTGTTTTTGTCGTTTCATTCTTTTCTATGCTATATGTCAGGGGGAGTCATCATCAACTATTTGACATCATCAAAATAGGGGAGATTGTAGCCTATCAAGTTTTACTTTATTTGTTTTTGATGATGTTCTTTAGTTTAGTTTATCATGTTTTTGTTCGCTTTATGATTAGCATGTTTAAGCACCCAGCATCTATGTGTCTTGAGTTAGGATTCAATTGTGTCCTTGTAAAAAAATGTCATATGTCATCTTATGCCTTCTGAATCGATTCAAAATACACTGAATCGACTCATCAAAGTTTCTGACTTCTGATGAATCGATTCACATCTTCCTAAATCGATTCACACTTGAATCGACTCGTTTCAGTTTGAATCGTCTCACCAAAACTCTCTGACTTACACTTGAATCGATTCAACAGAAGGTTGAATTGTATCAATCTTCATCTTGGGCTCACTTGAATCAATTCATACATTCACTAAATCGTTTCATCCTTCATGCATTTTTGGGTTGTTTTTTGCTGTCTGAATCGATTCACTCATTTAGTGAATCGATTCACTATGTTGTTTTTGTGCAAAAATTCAGTCTTGTCACCCCTCTCTATAAATAGTCTCTTCCTCATAACTCCCAAATTATTAAATCATTTGCAACTATTCTCTCTAGGTCTCAGAAACTCATTGTTCATACATTCTTCAAGATTAAAAACTTTTTCTTAGAATCACTTTGTACATTGAGTCACATTGATTTGCTAGGGTTCTAGTAGGGATTGTAAGTTGGTTCTCTCAAGAAGATTGATTGGGCTTAATCAAGGCTTCAAAGGAAGTGAATAATCTCATTCCATCTTCAAAGGACTTGGGGGTCTTTCTAACCGTTCTTGAAGTCGAAGGGGGTTTGTTTACCGGACGTAGCATCAAAGACTTGAGTGAAGAGTTCGAAGGGGTGCACGGGTAATCAAGGATCCGAAGATTCAAGGAGCACCAAATTGGGGGAGTGTTTGCATAGGGGTTGAAGAATTAGGTTTAATTTCAAGGAACTCTTGTAAACACATTGTAATCAACATTTGTTACTTAATGGATGACCTTGGTAAAGGAGTACTTCATCAAGAAGAGTAGACGTAGCTCTAGCGAGGACGAGAAAGAGTGAACTACTATAAAAATATTGGTGTTATCTCTCTTCCCTATCCTCTTTACTTTTTACTATTGCATATGATTAATTGAATAATTGATAGGATAATTGCTAGTATTGATCTAAGTTGTTTTTCATTGAAAATTAATCTAATCCATTGAATTAGGTTTCATATAATTTGCTTAAATCAATTGATTGCAAAATCTATTCAATTCTTCAATCACACATGTATTGTGTTTTAATTTGATAGCTTAGTGTTTTTGTTCACTTAGGTTTGGTTTGAAATTGTTATAAGTTTTGTACATTTTTCAAGGTTGATTAAAGTTTGATTGTATAATAAGATTTGTATGGTGAATCTCTCAATTCTAAGATTAAATCTTATTGCAAATATTTTGGTCCTTTTGACTCATTGTTTGTGATTGTTCGAGCACGATTTCAATAGTCAATTTTGTTAAAATTGGTTTTCACTAAAACTCCGAAAAAACTTTTCAAAAAACTATTCACCCCCTTTAGCTTGGTAACATAATAGCCATATAGACCAACATCTGTCATATTTCCATAGGCTTGAAGAGTTTCTAAACAGTCAATGTAAAATACACACTTTAAGGTATTTTCTTCTTATAACGGGGCTTAGGTGAAGGGTGGATAATATTTGAGAAGGTAGGTTATTCAAACAAATGGAGTAAAACATATCGTACATTATTTGGAAGTTCAATAATTTTTAATCCAATTACCCCCAAAACTAATACAAGAGTATTAGAGACATTTTTCAAAAAATCTCTTGAGTTCTCTTGTCGTTAATTTTAAAGGAAGAAATTCAACTCATTTCATTAGATAGTAAGTTGTTAATACAAGGTGGTACATCAATAAACAATTGGGAGCTAACTTCTAACAGAGTTGCATGTGCTAATTAATAAATGACCCCGTTTTCTTTCCCCATGTTGAACTCTACCTTATAGTTACTAAAAGGAGTGCTAAACAACTCTCTACAAGAAATAATAATGCTACTAAAGTCGTTGATACTATTATTGTTTCCATTGAAAGCACCAACGACAATCTTTGAATCCAGAGAAAAATTTGTGTTATCAAAGCCTAATTCAGGCACCCACTGCAACAATTGACAAAGTCCTAATGCCTCATTAACAATTACCAAGCATAAAGCACTACAACATTTTTTGCTTTAGGCAACAACACAAAACCGTGGCTAAAGGCACTAAATCCGTTGCCTAAACGTTTAGGGTGCGATCTCACAGTTTTAATGTTATAAGCAACGTTATATCGGGTGGCTGGATTTATTACACAAACGTGGCCAAAACAAGTTTATGCCACTGTTATTTAAAAGTTGCGTTTTGAGTAAGAAAGTACCATGGTTTTCAAATGTGGTTTAAATATCTACGCCAAATGACGTTGCTAATAAAGAATAGGCAACGGTTGAGTTACTCCCACGACCTATGACCGTGGCCTAAAGAGAACAGGCGACGGTTTTTAACAGGGTTATGAACAAAGTAGAAAAAGTTGTCAACGTACATAGAACCGTCGACTATTACCCATTTAAGCCACGGTTTTCCAGTCGTTGCCTAATTCGTCGTTGCCTAAAGTCAAAAATGGTGTAGTGATGGAGCAAAGCAAGTGGTTTTTTCCAGAACAAAACATCCATCGGTATCGCAAACGCACATACCAATACCAACCTTATTATGAGCGGAAGAGAAAGAAGCATCAATATTACATTTAAATCTACACGGGACTATTTTTTTCTTTCTTCATCATATGATGTTTGCATTGCTCAGATCTAATGTAATACTTGTAGCTGGTGTATATGAGGTTCATCTCATCTCTTGTGCAAGCGTCTAGTCTTATAACTTATGCATGAAGACTTGTGATATTGTTTCATTCACCTGCTGCCGTAACTTCAAAATTATGCCGCTTCCAAATTCTCCAAAGAATATATGAAAATAAATGACATTGTGATGGTTGGAGTTGAGACAATAGCTGAAACACTATTGTTGTCGAGTTATCAAATCATTGATGATCTTCTCTACATCATCTTATAGGTTCAATGCTTACCATACTTGAATCGACTGAGGACATGTAAAAAGAGCGTGTAATGTATCTTCATTGGCATCACATCACATAACACACTTAGAAGGCTCAGTATTTTCTAAGAACATATTTCTTCAGGGCAAAAATTGGTACAAGTCCAAGCTATGTGTGGTGAAACATCTTCAGTGCCAAAGATCTCGTGAAAGGTGGCGCAAAGTCAAGTATTGGTACAGGTACACACATACCACTGATGGACTAACCTTGGTTAGCATCGGGTGACAAGATTTTTCCCACTCAAGCATGTAATGCACAATTTCTCTCAATATGTGTCAGTGAACTGATTGGAGAGAGAGTATATGCAGAATTTGTTCTCAAATGAAAGAAAATAATCACCAAACAAAAGTGTTGATTAGCAATTTGTCAAACCACGTATAAAAGCAACCAATGGAAATGAAGAAAAAAGAAAAATTACGTGTATTTTCCAAAGGAAGTCAATCACATAACAACCCAAATCTAGACAAACACATCTAACGATGGACGCTTTGATCGTAAATTGACAAATTTGAAGAGTATAAAGGCTCATTTTTATAGATTAAGGAATAATTTAAAAACCCTTATATTTACAGAAATATATTTTCATTTCACTGTCCATAGACTAAATTTTCTATTTCTCATGTACTTTGGATAGTTTGTAATTTTATCAACTCTTCGGGTTTTGTCTCTGATGACGCTCATAATTGGCTTCGCCTTCATGCTAATAGGTCGGCTGGGTCTCTTTTTGTCATCCCTGGTTGGCTAAACATGGTGCTCAATTGGACGTCGGTTTAAAGTTGCGGGGCTCTTCCCCTCTGCAAATTGTGCATGTGCTTTTGACGGATGCCTCTGGTGTCTTGAGGCAGCGATCTAGTTAGTTTTGCTTGTTTAAGTTTTTTCCTTTCCTTGTAATAAAAAAAAGACTAATTTTCTATTCATCAACAAAAAAAAAACTAATTTTCTGAATTTTTTGAAACATTCAACATAGACATTTTTTTAGAGGCATACACCGTAATTTATAATTAAAATTCAAAAAAATTTAATACATTTATATTTTTTCCCGGAGACTCTCCCCTTCCGAATGTTTTTCTGTCTGTTTTAGTTAAATAAGTGATTTTCACGTATTTTCGGTCTTCTTTCTTTTGTTTTTTGTGATTTAGTCATTTTTGTACGATTTTGTTTGTTATAGTTTTCTGTCTTTGTGCGGTGTGTTTTTGCTTTCTCGTCTTAGTGCGGTGTTTATTTGATCCAGGTTGAAAGACTAGCTTTAAGCAAAGTGCATATCCAATCAATAATTTTGACATCGTCAACGTTTGTAGATATAGAGACATGAATATACTGGAGACTTGAATATAGTTATATTTTGTAAGCATATATAGGTACTCTGCCGTTTTATACTATTAACATGAATGTTATGAGTTTGTTCACAAAATTATCTAGTTTGTTTTTAGCGACTTTAAATCTATATTATATCGATATATTAATGAATATCGTTTATTTTATCAAATTATTTATTTTCCTACAAAGGCATTAGTGGACTCGGATCTAGAACTTTAAGTCAAAGATATATCCTTTTAACATTGAGTCAAACATTGATTTTATTTTTTTTTATGTTTAGTCAAACTTTGAATTGAAAATTGTAAATATTTATTTTTATTACTGAAAATTGTAAATACCATTGCTATCATAATTCTGGCAAATAATATTTTTTATGACAATCTTTTAAATGATATTAAATAGTCTTTATTAAATAATAATTTATTTATCTAAAATTGGAAACAAGTTGATTTTGTACATATACATGTATCAGAGAAACAACCCTCCACCATTCGAAATCAACACAATTAGGACATTTATTTGTGAATATGATTGGATCAAACCCACAACCACATTTGCTCTTTCTTCTTGTTCTAGTGGTAGGATTGTTTTCATGTTTAGTTCAATCCATGAGGTTTGATTTGCAAACTGGAGTTACTAGATGCATTGCTGAAGACATAAAGAAAAATTCAATGACAATTGGCAATTACTCAATCGTCAATCCAAATGAGGGTCAACCTTTGCCCTCTGACCACACTATTACTGTTCAGGTATATTGATTTATTTGAGTAAGAAAATTCTATCTTTTTTGTAACCATTGTTCAAATTCAAATAGTGAGTTCACCAACAAATTTGATTATTAAAATAAATTTAAGATTCAAAAGCTTTAATTTTTAGCTTGAAGTAAAATCAATTTAGAAAATAAAATCAATTCTACTCAAAAACAACCTATCTTGTTAGAATCGATTCTCACTTTTAGAATTAATTTTGATCTTTTATAAGTGAAACCAAACATACTTTTGAAGGCACTCTAGATACTAGTAGGAAATTGTTTGATTTTCCACTAGCACTCAAAAACAACCTATCTTGTCAGAATCGATTCTCACTTTTAGAATTGATTTAGGAAATTGTTTGATTTAATTGTTGATGATGATTAGGTGTCTACACATGGAGGTTCGGCCAGCCATCATTTTGCAGAGCATGTTCAGTCGGGGCAGTTTGCATTTGTGGCACATCAAAGTGGTGATTACTTGGTCTGTTTCTTTGGGGATAAAACACATGATTCCCAAAGAACACTCTCCATTGATTTTGTGTGGAAAACTGGTGTGGCAGCCAAGGATTGGTCCAAAATTGCAAAGAAAAGTCACATTGATGTAAGTTAAATAGTCCTTCAGTAGTATATAAATATATATGAGGAAGTCATACATTATCACAATTATCCGGTCACAATTAATTTCTACAAACCTTGTCTAAAGTGCACAATTTCTTTTATTGTGCACAAGTTTGGTTTTTACATTAGATCAATTTATCACTGTCATGGCATGATTTGATTTCATTAATTAACATGTTACAGAGAATGCAACTAGAGGTACAGATTTTGCAAGAAACTGCAATGTCCATCAAGGAGGAGATAAGTTATCTTCATGAACGGTAAGCATGCATATTTATTAATTTATTCTTAATCCAATTTTCAGGTACATGATTCTTATTTAATTGACTATTTTTACTTTTCCAGTGGTGTAGAAATGCTAGATTTCAATTCAACAACCAACTCCAGAATGTTATGGTTGAGTTTTGTTTCATTTCTAATCTGCTTCTCAGTCGCTGGATTGCAACTATGGCACTTGAAGACATTTTTTAAGAAAAATAAAATCTTATAATTCTTTTGCTATGATTTAATTATACAATTTTTCTTATGTGCACTGTAAGTTATCTCTAATTTATACAGGATAAGAATAATGAGGTGTCTAAATTGAATGAGATTATTCCTTTTTTTTATTAATGACAAACATTTTCATTGCTGATTCTTTGTTTTAGGTGTTTTTAATCACCCAAGATAAGCTCAATAGAAATATAATCTACCAAAAAAAAAAAAAAGAAATATAATAGATTCAAGTTGTATTAGATATTTTAGGTGACGAGGCACTCTTTTTACAAGGATCTAGATAGATTCGATATGACGAGTCATTATTTAGTTGGTTAGAGACGGGGGATTAAAGCCACACCCAATAGCAAATTAGAAGAATGACTACCCACTGCGCGCCAGTAAGAAACTATGTGAAATAATATGCATAATATGGTATTTTGTAGGAAAGTAAGGATGTAGTGGTTCCTATGGGTCTCCAAGGAGATCTGCCACTAATAATTATCAAATCAGATCAGATGATTGAAAAAACTAGTTTTAAAATGGTCTTAGTTTATCTTTTAGTCGCTCTTAATATAATATTTCTTCCATTATTGAACATCCAAACTGTTGAAAACTGCTACGAATTTCTAGACCATTCTAATTTTTAGATTATTCTACTAAAGCCTACAAATAATAGACATTTCTAGAATAATGTAAAATAAGAATGTAAAATAAGTGTAGAAAATTATTCCTAGAACTCTTTAGAGAACATAAAATCGACGATTCAAGCTTATAAATAGGCTACTTGCTATCCCTTCTAATGCAAGCAATAAGTTAGCTATCTTCCAACACTACAAAGTGTGCTGCTCTTGAACTTGAAGTTAATATAATTCAAAGTTCTCCACAAATTCCATTTTCACTACTTCAACTATTTCTTCAAAAATACTAACATAAACTGCTATCAAAGTTAAAACCAAAATCAACGCTTCTAAGTAAATATAATTAATAAATAGTTTCTTAATTTTATGAAATTTATCAAATTTTTATTTAATTTTTTTAACAAGGAGGGCTTAAGCTTAAGCCCAAAGGAACCATAAAACTAAAGAGGAACTAAACAGAGGAAATCCATCATATTTTTTATATTGATCCCTTTTTAAATAATTTAACAGATTTAATTTATTTTTTATAAAATTAAACTTGAAATTTGGCCTCTCTTGATGTGCAAGTGAGTCCAACACCCACTCAAATTAAAGAAATTTTCTACCTAGAACCTAGAAAACTTTGGTTACACCTAAAAATGACTAAAGTGCCCTTTAAATGAAATAAAATTCTAATTAAATCCAAAAACTCATCACTCAAGCCCTAGAAACCTAATTCACATATTCTATCATCTCTATCTCTCAAATCAGGTACTCATCGTCATTCATCATCTCAAATCATGTATTCATCTCGCTAAAAGGCACAACAAAAAGCGCAAACAAACTTCTCAAAGAGGGAGATTTTGTAATTGGTTTTCATTGGCTTACTTCTCTCTTTCTGTTTGCATATTTCCTTTGTTAGAAAAACAAATTGCACATGTAAACCAACATGATTGTATGAAGTCTCAAGTGGATGACCTATTGCTAGGTTTGGTTTGCCTCTAAAGTTGTAATGAAATGAATGAAAGCATATGATAATTTGAAAAGAAAAAAAAGTTGTTTTGAGATCAATGAAGTTTTATTACAATTATCGTAGAAAGAACTAGTTCCTGATGAAATGAATGAAGAACTTATTTTTATCTATTGAAGAAATGTACAAATTAGAATGGGAGCTTTGCAATTGAGATAAGCATTTACTCTTAACTTTATAAAAAAAGGCTTTTGTGTGCATCTTAAGCACAGTAAGACCTAGGTTGAATTATAATCTAGCTCAGAGGAACTTTGCAACTGAGATAAGTTTCTAGGCAATGTAACAAGTTTTCATAAGCTTGGAAGTGGAGAGACCGTGTAAAAGAGGTTAGGTTTTGGAATCTTAAAATATGAATAAGAGTAGGGGAGATTATGGATCGTATATGAAACATTGACATCATGAAGTTAGACATTATTATCTGAAGCTGCAAGTTTCTAAGCTGAAGAGTAACATTGTTTTGGAATTCTTCAATGATCTAGTGTTCCTTTTCATTAACTAATTGTTATTATTTATGAGCTTATCCATGTTATGTAGATTTGACAAAGGTGAAAGGTTTCACATTTTTTGCTGTATGTATTTATTTGATCAATCATTATGAATCTTACTTGTATTATTTTAGGACTTGATATCCTGTTTGAGTAAAATGTCATTACATATCATCTTAGCATAAGGGTAGGTTGACAACTAAAAATTCTGGTATATCAAGAAACATAAAACGTTTCTGTATTCTAGTCGAAAACTCTGGATTAGTAGGACCGATTTGGACTAGTGCAGAGCTTTGCATTCCTTTACCGAAAAAAGAAGAAATATAATTGTGGTTTTAGGTATTAGAAATCGTGGTTGGGCCTAACACAGCCCCACAAAACCGGCTTATAAGGTGAGGATTGCTCCCTCTTTATATACTTTTCTCAAGGGTCTTATCTATCCGATGTGGGATTTGGGTTTTTCCCAATACACCCCCATCACGCCCAGCACTCTTTGGGTTTGGTGCGTGAATCGGTAGGTGACCCTTGAATTCGACAAGCTCTGATACCATGGGTTTTTCCCAATATTAGGTTCCAATCCATAGGTAATTCCGACAACATTTTCTTCTTCTTGGTTGTCCATTTATCGGAATAAGAAAAAACTCTAAAGCAATTGATTGAGTGAAGTTCTTGAAGGTTGGTTTGAAATAGTTGCAAGTTATCTAAATTCAAGTGGATTTTGCAAAATCAGTTTAGATTATCCTAGGTAAACTGAGTTTTCCTGAGCATATGTAAATTTTGTTTACGTGGGTTTACGTAAACCTTTACGTGTATCACCATAAATTCAATTCACGTAAACTCATAAATTTATAAACTTAAACAACAGATCTAGTGGTTACCAAACGCAAACAACAAAACAAAAAATAGAAGAAATAACATGAAAATTCGTACAATCATCGTTGAAAATGTGACTTACCTATTTAACAATGTTAAAAAAAGACGTAATTCAATCTTTAATGTTTGGGTCACAACCCCATGTATGTTTTCTTGAGAGAGGAGGGGATGATTTACAGTTAGAGAGATGTAACCAAAAAAATTTGATGCGTAAGGGCGATTTTGATGTTGTCGAAATTTTTGATGAAATTTTAGTGTAACCGAATATTTTTAAGATGTAAGTAGAAAAAAATCCTAATTAAATTGATGAATTTTATATACTTTACTAAAAAACGAAAAAAATAGAGTAATGCTTTATTTTACATTGACAAGGATGCTTTATTTATTTTTTGTTTGTTGCAAAAGAGTAACACTTGGGATTTTTTGCGTAAATTAATGGATTTTTCCTAATGTATAGAAGGAAAAAGGTAATAGCCCGTTGAATGCAATAAATACAAAACAACCAATGTGATTGAAGGAAAAAGAAAAAATTACGTGCATTTTCCAATGAAATTTAACCACGTAACAAGCAAAGTTGGTAAAACACATCATCAAAAGATATTGTACTTGTAGTACTAATTGACCACCGTCCACTATTTGCTACCTCCACTAATTTCTTCTTCTCATTTCACAAACAATTATGAAAATGGTTGAATTAAAGCACCAACCCTATTTTCTGTTTCTTCTAGTTCTTGTTGTGGGATTGTTTTCATGTTCAGTTCAATCCATGAGGTTTGATTTGCAACCTGGACATGCTAGATGCTTTGCTGAAAACATGAAGAATTATTTGATGACATTTGGCAACTATTCCATTGTCAATCCCAAAGAAAACCAGACCCTCACCGTTCGGGTATGTCGATTAATTTATACTAGTTAATATTGAAATGAAATATTAGCAAAATATCAAATGTATTTGATATTCGCTTCTTCTTTCTTATTGCCAAGTCTTGAACCGAGTTTTAGGGTTGAAGAATTTATCTTTCAACCAAGTGACCTCTCAGGGTTGAAGTTTCTCATTGGCAAATATATTTGATGTAAAATTTAGACGAAATATATTTGAATTTTCGACTTAATTTTTTTTTAAAGTATTTATAAAAAAAATCAAATTTTTTGTACCAATTGTTAAAATGTTGGTAAAGAAAGTAGTTGATGAGAAAATTAACGTTGATCTTGTAGCAATAAGTATAACACATAATATTGTTATGTAGTGAAACTGGTAATTAAGTGGCCCCTTTTAAACATGTGGTTTGATATTTGCTCCTAACATATGCATATGAATCATATATACACTAGCCATAACAATCGGATGGTGACCCGTCTCCGTCCCTGAATCACATATAATTATCTGTTTCTTTACCCGATTCTCAACGGAGATGAGAAATTGAACAAATCATTTTTTCTAATAATTTTATTTCCAACATTGTTAAATTAAACTAATGCATTTTGGGTAGGAAACACATCTAACAAAACCTTATAACATGTTCAGAGCGATTAAAAGATCAAAAACATCTCAAAAAATAGGGATAATATTTAGATGCTTGCATGTTGCATAACAACAACATAAGACCAAAACAAAGCAAGCAATTTCGTACATTCAGGTTCAGGGTGGTAGTGGTACCTGTTACCCTCCCCTTATCTGTAGTTTAAAATTGGAAAAACCCAAACTTACACCCAAAAACCCAATCAAAACGGAAAACCATCAAATTAGGGCAAGTTTGGGGGCGGTACCACCAGGTTGTCATGCCTAGATATTCGTAGGAATTAGTCTTTACATTTGATTATGACGATGCATAAACAACTTGAGGTTAATTATTTTATAAAATAATTGTTCAATTTAGCTAGATATAGCTGAATGTTGGTTGTTGATGATTAGGTAACTTCGCAAGGAGGTACAATCTCACATCATTTGGCAGAGCATGTTCAGTCGGGGCAGTTTTCATTTGTGGCACATGAAAGTGGTGACTTCTTAGCATGTATCTGGGGGGATGAAACACATGATCCTCAAGTTCTCTCTATTGATTTTGTGTGGAAAACTGGTGTGAATGCCAGAGGTTGGCCCAAAATTGCAAAGAAAAGTAACATTGATGTAAGTAAAGTACCCTTTTTGAGTATATTATATAAATTTTGAGTTTAAAGTGCAAATTTGTTAGAAGGTAAATATTTTATGGCATGATTTGTTTTCTGTAACATGTTACAGAAAATGGCACTTGAGGTACAAATTTTGCATGAAACTGCCTTGTCCATTAAGGATGAGATGTCCTATCTTCTTCACCGGTAAGAATGTAAATTTGTTTGTCTATTCATAATCCAATTTTCAGGTGCATATGGTTCTTTTTTTAATCTACCTTTTTCCCTTTCCCAGAAATACAGAAATGCTAGAGGTCAGTTGGAGAACCGACAGTGGAATGTTATTGTTTATTTTCGTCTCATTTTTCGTCAGCTTCACAGTAGCAGGATTACAACTATGGAACTTGAAGACCTTCTTTAAGAAAAATAAAATCCTATAAGTTTTTTGTTAGACTTTACTTATACAATTCTTCTTATGTGTTATGTAAAATATACTTGCATCAATTTACAAAGTACAATGAAGTGTGTCTGAATTGAATCGGGTTATTCCCTATTTTATCAATGGAAAACAGTTTCATTACAAATAATATGCTAAGCAATTGTTGATTCTCTGTTTTAGATTTTCAAATTTGAAATCAAAATCAATGTGTTCAAGTAATCGTGTCATTTGGAAAGTTTGGAGTTCGGTTCTTGTAAGCTAAGTGCAGTGCTTACTTGCCGCTAAATAACATATGCAACTTTGTTAAATGGAATGTGAATAGGTCTTCAAAGAAAAATTTGAACCATTGAAGCACACATGTAAGATTGGCCAAATCTCTCTATTCAGCTTTAGAGCTTGATCTGAAAACGGTGGATTGTTTCTTCGACTTCCAAGAAATGAGAGACGATCATAAGAAAATTGCATATCATGTGGCTAAGTAAGACGTAATTTCAATGTCGGCTTTAGAGTAGACATGAAATAGCTTGGAAACATTTTGGTTTATCTGTTTAACATCGAAAGAAATACCCGGCCGTCTAGCCATTTGTTATGTATAAAAGTTTGCCTAAGACTCTCATAAATTGAGTTTGGTTCTCATAAGGGGCATAATCCGAATATGAAGTTTTATGGAAGTGTCATGAGGTGTTGGAGATGGTTCAGTGGCAAGGTTTTCAGTGTCTTTCAAGAGTTTAAGGGTGTATTTTATTTGGATTAAAATTGTTCCTTTCTCATATCTAGCAATTTCAAGGCCAAGAGCCCTAGACAATATCTCAGTTTTCCAAGATCTTTGATCTTGAATTTGCTGTCCAAAAAAGTTATAACATGGTTAATTTCATCTATGTCATTTTCTGTATTTAGTAAAAAGAGAATGATCAATAGAAGAATGTTTATAACTAGAAGATCCTCCTCCAATAGATCCTCCTCCCAAGCCAACAACCGACGTCGCCACCCTCAAGCTTCCCCTCCTTTCTCCCAACCTAAGGAGGACATTTCCGCCACCATCTTATCCTTTTGAACTGATAAATGAAACAGCCTCCTAAACCTCTCTCGAAGAGGGGCCGCCCCCACCCAACTGTCTGACCAAAAAAAGGTTTTAATACCATTATCTATTTTCATCTGAATGCTCTCCTCAAACCAACTGCCACCTTCAATCTCAAATCTCTCACGAATTTTCACAATCTCCCTCAACCAAACAGATCCATATCTCCCACCATCTTTAATCTGCCCCCTCTTGTCACCATAACGGGAAGACAACACCTTATACCACAAACCCTCCCTATACAACAGACACCTCCAACACCACTTACCTAATAAAGCGTCATTAAATTATATATAAATATAAATGTTAACATGTAAGATGTTGTTCGATTTGTCTCGATAATTTTTTAAAATATTTAACTTTTATAATTTTTTACTATAAATAATTAAAAATATCAACAGTCAAAATTGCATCTTATCATATGTGAATTAATTGATGGGAAATGTTAATCGGTGCCCCCGGGGCACTGGTTAAGGATATAAAAAAGGAAATTTTATAATAGTTAATGCATTGAAATTGTGTAATTAATTTATAATAAAGTCAAAAATAGTTTCCTTTCATAGTAATAATTACTTTTTATGGTATGCTTAACCCGGGGCACTAGTTAGCAGGACCCTTAATTGATTGCCATGTATGTTTAGAGAATTAATAATGACTTCGAAGGCCACCCATTTGCGCCTTAATCAACTTTGACCCTGGTTCTTAAGTCAATATAAAATAAAAGGCTTAATTGCAGTTTTAACCCCCTAACTTTCCCAAAGTTGCGATTTTGGCCCCATAAGAAAAAAAAACTACAAAACAGCCCCCTAAGTTTGGCAACTGTAGCAGTTTTGGCCCCCAAGGCTGATATTGACTCGGTCTACGCTGACGTGGCACCCTAAGTGAGGTGCCACGTGTTTTTTTTTTGCCT
>Ga0315915_1002242_pt1 | contig 24262 bp, 10 predicted proteins | sample MpolbnodulesMG_FD_207738 | JGI IMG/M metagenome (GOLD analysis project Ga0315915, IMG submission 207738) | Medicago polymorpha root nodule microbial communities from Los Angeles, California, United States - branched nodules | ecosystem: Host-associated > Plants > Roots > Nodule | place: USA...
GATTGGAGTGTCTGCGGATTGAACTTTAGCGGTCAAAGTTTAGAGTCTATGTCCAAATTCTGAACCAATTGGACTGCATGCTGCATTGCTTATATACATTTATCTTCATATTATACCATTTAGTGGTCCAATTGTGACGTGTGTTCCATTCTACATTTGTCTTAAATCATTTTTCTTTTCTCAGTTAATTTTGTTCTTTATTTTCTTTCCTTTGGTCTTCTTTCGTTTTTGGTCTAGACATGTATATAACATGTACTCCTTTTCTGTTTGAGTCTAGTTAAACTTTAAGTTTTGATTGATATAAGCTGCTGTTAGGTATATTGAGGAGTGCTAGTAACACTCATTCTAACAATTTGTTTTCAGTACTCACTCTTATAATCTTATTGGTTAACATATATGTAGGTACCACCAATTAGGAATGAATCTCGTTTATACTGGGATCTATATGAATTTCACTAAATAAGAGTGTTTGCAATCTATGTCTGGTCAAAATTTATGGGTGTATAAATCAAAAGGTCCAAAAGTGGTCCATACATTATACACATTAATTTTTGAAGTCAGAGGGAGGGTTAAATGGTCAGTAATTTTTAAATGGAATAAAAGTTTCAATTCTGCTGCAATCTAAGGACGGCAGAGATATTAGAAGGCATCACTTTTGTTGTTTTAGTTCTTGACATTAAGTTGTTAAACTGCTAACATATATGATTTCCGTGAGAAAAAAATTGAAGACTGAGAAAAGAGTAATACACCTTTTTTTTTAGGGTCAAATTGTATTTATTTTATTTGGTACGAGGTCAAATTGTATATAATTTACTTCTCATGCGAATGACAAATGTTCACATATCTTTTAGGATGGTTGTAATATGGTTATTAGTGTCAATTTAATTAATACAAGTTTCCATCTTCTCAATTTTATTAAAAAAAAAAAATTACACATGTTCACGTTGTACAAATGTTGAATTGAAAATATTAGATTTGGGTTTCAAGTTAATTTGATATTCCTATTATTGTTAAGGACTGATGTTTGGACTTGATTCAGTTTCATTCCATTGTAGTTAATATTCCATTCGAGAATATGAACAAATTTATAGAGAATATATATTGGTAAAAATCAATATTATGAATCATTCTTAAAAAAAAAAATCAATATTATGAACCAAGAAACAATTTTTCATTTTTTATTTTTAAAAAAGGAATCATGAATAATATGTTTAAATGAAAAAGAATGGAATGTCGTTTTCCAAGAATACTTGAAGGTTGGAATATTAAAGATCAAGGTGGGGCTTCTCGATTAATGCATCAAAGAGGTTCATGAGAATCTTAGGGCTTCTCAATTGTTTGATCAAAGATTCAAAATAATTGAAACTGTGTAAGATTTCTGAAAAGGCATTGGTGCCAGAATATTTTGAACTCAAATGGTTAAGAATATCACTTTTCTTGGAGAACAAACTATTGAAAACTCCCTTGGAAGTTTGCCTGTTGAGAAGGTATTGTAGTTAAACAATCCTTGCAAATATGAGACAACTAAGAATCAAAGAATATTTTCTCTTGCCTTGTATTTGAAGTACAAAAAATCATCTTTACAACCCTAAACAAATATTTTAATCTAACAAGTAACCTTGTCAAGAAAAGAACCCAGTTTTTGTTCAATCCATTTTCTCATATAAGAAACACTCTCACTTTTTCATAAAAACATGCATTTCCTATTCATTGCATTATAGATTTTCATTCACTACTTATTAACACAAAATACATAGTTCGGTTAGGAACAAATGAAGTCCATAGCCACACTTCTCTTGCTGCTTAACTTTTGCATGTATGTCATAGTTTTAGGCATTGGTGCATGGGCTATGAATAGAGCAATAGATCATGGTTTTATTATAGGTAAGAAAATATTTCCTATCTTTCACATTTTCTAAATATATTTTAGAATGTCAGAAAAACAATGGAGACTCTGTTGAATTTTTCGCTGCTATTTGCGTGGTAACGTGTATTTGTTCGTGCGAGTTAGGCTTACCAGACCGGAATTAAAACTTCAGCATACTTATTTTGTTATGAAATTACGCAGGTCCGGAATTAAATCTTCCAGCTCATTTTTCACCCATTTTCTTTCCAATGGGAAATGCTTCAACTGGATTCTTTGTTACAATTTCTTTGTTGGCTGGAGTAGTTGGTGCTGCATCAACAATTTCAGGGATCAAACATATTTGTTCATGGACTGCAGAGAGCCTGCCATCTGCTGCTTCAATTGCTACCTTGGCTTGGACTCTTACACTGCTTGCCATGGGGTAAATTTCTCTCTATGATCTATATTCTTCATGCAACTCCGAATAATAGTAATAAAAAGAATTAAATATGATCCAGAAGTCCTAGCTCAATTGGCAAAATGCCGAAATTGTTAGGCCGGATGCCATGACCGGGGTTCGAACCCCGATACCTCCACTTGTGTGTGTGAGTTTATAATGGCTTTGTCATTTCATCTATCTACCAAAAAAAAAAAATAATTAAATATGTTTTGAGTCTGCAAAACGTAAAATAGTTTATAGATTTTAGGATTTTATATGTGTTTAGTCCCTGCAAATAGGGGTCATTTAAAAAATGGTTCATGTATTCCTTAATCCTGGCATTTTATACAATGATTAACTGGGTTGACGGACCAATTCTTAACTGATTAAATTTTGGCAGAGCAAAATGCCATGATTAAGGAATACAGAGACCATTTTTTAAATGGCCCCTACTAAACTCATATAAATTAAGTCTTGATTTTATCCTTTCTATAGGTGATTGATAGACATATTTTCATTAAATTACTATATACAAAAACACTAATAAAACTATAAAAATTAAATGAGCATATTAAAGGGAATAAAACTTATTCAAATCTAGTACACTATTACATACTAACAATAAAATAAAATGATACTGCTCTTCTTCTATCTTACCAAGTGCATGTTTGGATTGACGATGAATTTGGTAAAATCATGGTAGTAGTGTGATTTTGTTCAAACTTCAATGTGTAACTTTTGTCAAAATTAGAGTGATTTTACCAAATTTGTTTTCAATTAAAACATGCACGAAATTGTGAAGTATAATTATATTGATATAACAAGAATTTTAACTTCTGCAGATTTGCATGGAAAGAGATTGAGCTTCAAATTAGAAATGCACGTCTGGTAAGACAAGAAAAGAATCATTTAATAATTTTCTTGGTGACTTTACATTTTTATTTTAACTCTTGAAATTTTCTCTTTTTGCAGAAAACCATGGAGGCTTTCATAATTATCCTTTCAGTTACACAGCTTCTCTACATAGTTGCAATTCATGGTGCTGCTGCATATAATATATATATTTGAAAGTCGAGGTTTTTTTTTTTTTTTTGGTTGGCATGACGGAATGCATGTATGATTGTATTGTTTTATTTCCCTCTTTTTTTTTTATATATATCTTTGATTTATCTATTTTTATTTCTATGTGATTTGAATGATTGGATTTGTATTAACTTGAGATCATGTTGTTTCCAAAAGCAATAAAGAACATTATATATGCATATTTCTACTTTTTCTTTTATCTTTCAAATTAGGAGATAAAGCTGTGAGCATTGTCATAGCAAACATCATAAACTGCAGAGGGTGATAACAATACCTAGCTGCATTTTTTACATGTCTTTTAGGGTATACATAGGATGCAGAAATTTGGAGGAGAAAAAAAAGTAGGGTAGTTTTTACTTTCGAACAAATACTTTCAAACTTAATGATTTTTTTTAAATGATACTTTCGAATTGAATCCTTTCAATTTCAATTTGTGTATAAAAAAATATAGGTCTTTACCCCTGTAATATAGGTCATTTTTGGTTTTCCCCCTATAAAATATTTTTTTTGATTTACCTCTTGTAAAAAAAAATTGTTTTGATTTACCCCCTAAGAGGCCAAACAAAAACCAATTTTATTTTTTTTTCAAGAAATTTTCGTTTTTGTTTAGCCTATTAGGGGGTAAATCAAAACAAAAAAAATTTACACGGGTGTAAATCAAAAAAAAATTACAAGAGGAAAAATCTAAAATGACCTATATTACAAGGGGTAAAGACCTATTAACCCATAAAAAAATATAGTTATGAAGTTGTTCTAACTTATTGATTTTCAATAACATCATATACTTGACCCTAAAAAAGAAATAAACATCATGTACTATTTCTATCATCAATCATTCTACTGTCCCCTAAACACCAAATTCTAGTGCCACAAAATAAATGATGTCCAACCAAGAGGGTCCCGATTTCTATATAATCAATTATATTCAATAAAATGGTGGACGTAAGAATCCACAACTAATTTAATCATGTTTCTCAAGTCGCATGTTTTTTTTCTTTCTTTTTTATCATTGTTTGAAACGATGTTTTACCCGAACATTCGTTTTTAGTTTAGATTTGGTGTGTAACTGGTTTCATTTTTAAATGGTGCATAGTCATTTAAAAAGGGCAAAAGTTCAAGATAAGAAATATAAGAAATTTACTCATGTGGATGTATTTGAAAATCGAATTAGATAAGTGGAAAAGAAAATATTTAACTAAAATATATGATCCTTTCTTAAATGGACCTTTTCGTGGACAGATTCCATTTTGATAAATAAGATTCACGGTCTCCTTTTTTCTATTAATAGTAATTATCTAGAATTTGAATATAAAATAGATCAACTTGATAGAAAATTATTATTAACTGAAATTGGTTTTTTTAACTTAGTCAGTAAATTTTCGGAAAAATCTATATCAAGTTTTAATTTTGACAGACTTTATTTATATCCAGAACATCAACAAGTAAAAATATATTCTAAATAAAAAAAAAGAAAAAATAGTTCTTATTTGAGGCAATTAGAATTGATCGGAAAAACTAAATTAACCATTTTTAATAGAAAGAAATGTAGTGGAATAAACGAAATAAGTAAACAAGTTCCTCGATGGTCGTACAACTTAATTGATGAATTGGAGAAGGTGACATAAAGAATAACAAAAGAGGTTCATATTCGTTCCTCAAGAACTGAACGTATAATAATTTTTAATGGGAATATAGGTTCATTGAATTTGGATCTTGCTCCTAGAAATACTTCTGACAATGAGGCTATTCCTCAACTAGACCTAAATCACAATTTTTTTTCTACTAAATTATTCACACGAACCAGATTATGCCCGATAAATAATTAAGGGATCTATGCGTCCACTATAAGGTGTAAAACTGTGACTTCAAAACTTTTTCAAGGAAATGTCCATCCCCCCTTTTTTGGAGGTAATAGACGATTACCCATTATTTTTTGGTGAGCTTTTCGATGATATCTCCCTATATTTGAAAGAAATTTTCAAGAAACCTAGTACTAACAATTCAGAATTTTTGGAGTTTCAAAAAATGATAGAACACAAAAACAAAGAGGAAAACAAAAACGAGTCTGAAAGAAGACTTAAAAAAATAGAAGATTGGGAAAGTATTTTATATATAGTTTAATAATTAGAAGTTTTGTATTACTAATCAAATCTTTTATTAGAAAATATATTATAGTACCGTCATTGATAATAACTAAAAATAGCATTAATATCTTATCTTATTATTTCAAAATCCAGAATGGTTATACGATTTTAGGGGTTGGAGAATGGAAATTCATGTTAAATACACCTATTAGGGCATTCCGGTATCTAGTAGCATGTTATCTTAAAACTCAATATACCTTTTTATAAACTTTATATAAGTGTTTAAGTTAAAATTAAAATAAAAATGATCACCTTTTTCCTTTTCTCCAAAATCTCTATCAACATACCCTTAATTGAATTCATACAACAAAAGAATCCAAACTTTTTCAATACAAAGGTCATGCACGCAAAATTAAATATCCCTTTATAGATGAAAAGTTAAATATCCTTTTAAGTCATCACTAGGAATGCAGTCCGTGTAGAGAATTATTGAGAATTTTCATTCATGATCTACGTGGAGCAATTCTTACATGGGCATAAACCCAAATTAAATTTATTTGGTCACACACATAAATGTAAAAAATTAAAAGAAAAATTATTTAGTCACATCATTTAAATTTATTCTCTTTTATTCTTTTTCATTTCTGAGTGTGTGCCCAAATAAAATTAATTTGAGGTTGTGTCCAAATTAGAATTTTCCAATCCATATGATAGATTTTATAATAGAACATATATTACTCACTTTTTTTTTTGAGCAAGGAATATATTACCCACTTCGTCCCTAATTTTTTGTCCATTTAAGATTTGTGCACACGTATCAAAATATAATATAGTTACACAAGTATAAGTCCTTCTACCCTTAATTCATTTTGTAAAAGTAAAATTTATTTAGTGCATGGATGGAATGGACTAGCAGGGTGGGAATGGTTGGAACGTCCAACCCTCCCACTTCTACACATCCAAAACTCACCACTTAGTTACCTTTTCAGAAATTCACAATTATATACCACATTGCCACTACATTGAGAAGCAACACATTTTCATCTTAGTGTATAACCCAATTTGCACCAATGTTTATATCATAAACAATTCTAAATCAAAATAAGCTAAAAAATCTTCACTTGCAAAAAAAAAAAGAGATTTAAAAGCTTACAAGTATGAATAGAAAGACTGCAACGAGAACTTCTAAAAAAAAAAGAGATAATAAAGGCTAAAAGCCTAAAATACATTTGAAGTGAAACATATCTTGAAATGATTGCACCGTATGTTATTCAATATTCATGGTACCGGCAGGTGCTAAGATAAATTAATCTCCTTTATCGCACATTCATAAATTTTATTTAATTCAAAGGGCATTGCCAACATAGTTGTAACTATTTTATGCATAAGAAATTTACTTATGAAAAGTTCCTAGGCCATACAACTATATTTCAATTCAAAGGGCGTATTGATCTAAATCACATAACTAACAATGTAGTTTGTCATGCTCAAGGATTGAGCTCTAAATTGTTGTCAACACATTAACTCCAACAACATTCCCTATAGTAATGTAAAACAAACCTAAGATGATCATAATAATGTTAAAAAAAAAACCTAATATGATCATGTAGATGGACCTGATTACCCATTATATTTTGAAAACTCTTAAGCTATGACAACAAAGCCCTCATAATTTGTTGTTCATCAACACAAAAACAAATAATCACAATAACCTTTAACTTCAATATAGTTAAGTGTCCCTTTAACATTCAAGTTTTTCTGGATTTAATTGTTAAAAAATATCCCCATTCACAACAGAGGGTCCAAGTTTTCAAGTGTGGTTCACCGCTTCTACATTGCAAGAAACCTTCACGTAGCATAAAGTCTCATCAAAACACCATCCTCTTGCTCAGCTTCCATATCCCATACTTCGAAACGACAACTTCTGATAAATGTAATCAATGTATGATTTAAGAGAGATTGTTTTCGCAACCATAGCCTTGTTAAAGCCAACAATCACTTCCACCCCTAACAAGGTTATGGTTGTGAAAACGATGTATCTTAAATCCTACCATTTATAAAAAATTATCGTTTGAAATCTGGGATATGAAAGCTGAAGAGAACGGTGGTTTAATAAGACTTTATATGCTACATGATGGTTCCGCACAATGCCAAAATAGAGAACCACACTTGGCAGGTGGTGCGCTCTGTCGTGAACAGTGAGATTATTCAACATGACTTAAATCCAAAAAACGTGAATGATAAAGGGACACTAAACTTGATTGGAGCTAAAGGTTATTGTGATCCTACAAGCCAGGAGGTAAATATTAGTTTTTAACTTTCTTAAAATTTTATGTTCGTGTATTATATATGTTGCTTGTAACACTGAAACCCTAATTCATCACATAGATACAAACGAAACTATAGTTGGTGCTAGGATCCCTTGTGTTAACAAAGATCAATCATGTCTAATGTATTTTACTTTTGTTTACTTTAATTATCTATTATTGGTGGTTTTAACAACTGGTATCAGATGGGGATTAACGATAGTGTGGTACAAATTGATGATTCTTTGTGTTTCATCTGGAAAGTGTACTAATGCGTGGATTCTTGACTGTGGTTGATGATAAATCATGTACTATCACCTACATTCAAGTCAGATAATTTTGTATTTATTTATCTGAGTGATGATAAGGCATGTACTATCAAGAATCCACGCAAATATTCATTATATTTGGGTGATGATAAAGCATAAACCATCACCTAAATGAGACAAATTAAAATTTCCAAGGACGATGGTTAGATATATTTCAGAATTAAGAAATAACTTGATTTCTCTAGGTACTCTCAGGAAAATGGTTTATGTTGCATGTCTGATGAAGATAAGCATATTATAAAGGTCAACAAGTGTGCCTTACTGTTATTACGGATAATATGTAAGAGCATCTTCAATGGAAGGTCCTTATTTAACAATGATTACTTCCTGTTAAGGACCCTCTATAAGAAAAAATGAGTATCCATTAAGAAACGGATAACTATACAGGGACTTTCTCTTCTAAGTAACTAACAGGTCCCACGTTTAAAAGAAGTAATAAAACATCTACTATGTGGTCCCGCTTACAAAAGAAGTAATATTTTAATAATTAATAGTTGTTTTGATTTCAAAAAAAATAATCAATAGTTGTTTTAAATATTATTTTATCTATTTGTCATCATTTTAAATAAAATGTAATTCATGCAAATTATTATTATTATTTTTTAACGAAGGAATGTAAATTTTGTAATGTTAATTTTTCCATTTTCAAATTATTAGCAAATGTGGCAGAAATTTAAGTTCATACGAATAAATATATTTTATAATTTAATTTTTTTTTGAGGATTATAATTAAATATTATGAGGTAATTTATAATTTAATAAATAAATTATTTTTGTTAAATGATGTAAAGTTAGTGTGACATATTTAAGTATTTTTCATTGAAGTCTTTATTAGTGTACTCCCATTGGAGGCATTGAGTCTTTAATAGGTACTATTATTAAACTATTATAAATAAATGATGTGTAATATGGGATCCATTTAAGGAGTCCCTCGTAAGGAACCACTATTGTGGATGCTCTGATATCTATAAACTATTGGTGACCACTGTTGTATGTGATGTTGAGTCAATTGAGTTTGATAATGATGCAACCATATTGTGACATATGCTTATGGGCCATCTCAGCGAGCTTGGGATTATGGAACTTCATAAGAGAAATCTATCGTGTACTTGGGATACAGTGTCACTTTCGGTACAAGATCAAGAAACACAACAATATTAGTGTCACTAATTGTACAATTGTATGATAAAAAAATTCTCAATCAAAATATGTTAAAAAATCTTCACTTGCAAAGAATAAAAAACAGCTTTAAAAGCATGTAGGTATGAATAGAAAGACTACATAAGAGAAATTCTAAAACGACATTTGAAGAGGGACACATCTTGACATGATTGCACCATATGTTATTCAATGTTCATGGTCGGTACGTGCTAAGATAAATAAATCTCCTTTATGAAATATACGTTCATAAATTTCTTTCAATTCAAAGGCCACTGCCAACATAGTTGTAATTAGTTTACATATAAGAAATCTACTTACGGAAATTCCTCGGACATGGACAGAACTAACAATGTACTTTGACATGCTCAAAGATTGAGCTCTAAATTGTGGTCCACGCATCATCAATTACAATAAACTTTCCTATAATAATGTAAACAAGCCTTATATGATTTATAGTTGATGCCTGATTACCCATTATATTTTGGGAATTCTTAAGCTAGATACTCGAAAATGAGAAATAATGTTTTAACAAAGCCCTCTTAATTTATTGCTCATCAAAACAAAAAAAAGGAAAAAAAAAATAACACAAGAATAGAAAATTTATAGAAAGCTATAAAGAAAGCTAAAAACTAAACTTTTTCCTCCCAATAGAGGGATCACAAGAACCTCTATCTCAAATCAATTTAAGTGTCCATTTAGCATTCAAGTTCTCTAGATTTAAGTCGTATTGAATTATTTCCCCATTCACAACAGAGTGTCCCACTTGTCAAAGGTGGTTCACCTCTTCGGTCTTGTGCAGAACCTTCACCATGCGCCCCACTTTATGCCACGGTGAAGGTTCCACACAATGCCGAAGCGGTGAGGATATTATTCAACATGACTAAAATTCAGATAATTTGAATGCTAAAGGGACGTTTAAATTGATTGGAGCTAACAGTTCTTATGATCATGCTTCCAGGAGGAAAAATGATAGTTTTTAGCTTTCTATATAACTTTCTATAAATTGTATGTTCTTGTACAATATATATTTCTTGTAACATTGTAACATTAATTCATCACAGAAATAGAAATGGAACAATAGGGGCTCTATAGTCGAAGAGGCAAGCACCATTGGCTGAACTATGTTAACAAAGATCGATCATGTCCATTGTCTTTTACTTTAATCTTTTGTTAATAGTTGTTGTTCTAACAATTAGTATTAGATGGAGATTTACCCTGGTGCAAAATTTGAAGTGACAGAGTTCGAAGGGACAAGTAATTTTAGATTATGGCAAAGGAGGGTTAAGGATATGTTGGCTCAACACAGTTTACTGAAGTCACTGCATGAGATGAAGCTGATTTGACATAGATGAAGGAGAAGGCTCCGAGATTGATACATCTATGTGTTTTAGATGTAGGTGTGTATCATATCTTTGACCTAAAGACACTGAATGAGGCTTCGGATAAATTGGAGAGTCAGTATAGGTCAAAGACATGGAAGAACAAGTTGTTCAAAAAGCAGCGAGTATACAGTCTGAAGATGCAGGAAGGATTCCATTTGCAAAAATACGTCAATGTATTCAACACCATAATCATTAATCCTGTGAGGCTTTCGTTGACAATTAATGACGAAGGTAAGGTAATTATTTTGTTGTGCTCGTTACCAAGTTCTTATGACCACTTGGTTCCGAAGCTTACCTATGTGAAAGATACTACTAGTCTTGATGTGATTACTGATACACTCTTGTCTCATTCTCAAAGGTGAATGTGTGTAGAGGAAAGAAATCAAGGTGGAGAAGATTTGTATGTAAAAAGGGAATCAAGACCGTGGGCGGAACAATGGTTAGACAAGTTATGGAAAGAAAAGGTCTAAATCCAAGAACATGAAAACAGTTGAGGGCTTTAGTTACAAATAGATTAGGCATTGGAAGAGGGGTTGTCCAAATAGAAAGAAGGGCTCATCTAGTTCTGAAAATGTGGTACACTCTGATGATTTTGGCCGTGAAATAGATATTCTCTGTGTTTCATGTTGCAAGTCTGGACTCTTGACTTTGATTGTTTTGACCACGTGACGCCGCACCAGGAGTGGTTCACTACCTTCAGGTCAGGTAATTCACATAGGCTAGGATTCATGTCAGGAACAATCTCGTAATTTTTTAATTTTCACTCAAGAAATAATGATATTACCTTCAGGAACTTCGTCACGGTAATATCTTTTGATTCTAATAATAATAAATGGATTGTGAAATTTATCGTTGATTTGAATATTTGTTGTGCCTAATCTGTGAGAAATCGAACGGAGTATGTGCAAAGAATGATTAGGAATTTTACATTCGTGAATTGAAGGTTGGAATATAGAGATAAATAAATAAAGTAATGTAACTTACGAGTTTGTGTAAAATCTTATTTATAAAAGGTCTTAAGTCTTTTGGACAACTTTTTGAACACGAAAATGTTGTGAAGTCTAATGTACTTAAGGGATTTTATTATTTGTCTTTTGGAAGCATTATCAATGATTTTTTCATAACAAGGATTAGACCAAGGGTTAACCCTAATCCCTATCAATGATTTTCATAACAAGAATTGGACCAAGAGTCAACCCTAATCCTTTATTTATTTACATTAGTTTTGGATGTATTTACGAAACACATCCAATAGGTAGCACCAAGATGTATGATTTTTGTGGATGATGTAGTCTTAATTGGAGAGTCGAGGGATGAATTAAATGGGGTCTTGAAGACTTGAAGACAAATCTTAGAAGCGTAAGACTTTCATTTTAGTAGAAGTAAGACATTGTATACGTAATGTAATTTCAACAAAAGACGAAGTAGTTCGACCTTAGAGATGAAAGTTGGAGATCATATAATACAAGTTACACAGTTTAAATATCCGGGGTTCATTCTTTCAACAAAAAATCTTGGGTTCATAGGATAAAATGACGTAGAAATAAAAGCAGATGTAAATCATCGTATTCAAGTTGGATGATTGAAATGGAGAAGAGCCTTATGTGTTTTTTGTGATACAAACGTGTCGTTTAAGCTGAAGTGAAAAAATACCTGACAGTTGTCAGAACAACGATGTTTTACGAAACAGAGTATTGGCGATTAAGAACCAACACGAGAATAAAGTAAGTGTGCGCAGATGGGAATGTTGTGTTGGATGTGTGGAAAGACTGATGAGATAAGATTAGAAATTACAACATTATAGAATAATTGGGGTAGCACCTATAGTATAAATATTGTGGAAAATAGGTTTAAGTGGTTTGAACATGTAGAGTGAAAACTTGTAGATTCTGTAGTAAGAAAAGTAAATCAAATAGATAATATTCATATTACAAGAGGTATACGAAGACTTAGAAGAACTATAAGAGAAACTATCAGGAAAGATTTATAAATTAATAAGTTGGATCTAAATATGGTTTGTGATAGAACAATATGACATATTTCAATCCATGTAGTCAACCCCACATAATAGGATAATGTTATGTTTGGTTGTTGTTGTTGTCGTCTTTTGGAAGTATTAATTCATACTTAACAATAACTATTATTTCATTTCATGATAAACTACCACATTTATTAGTCAATGTGATAATCATCTTCCCGTAACGGGTCCAAATATTAGTGTGAAATAATAATGAATTAGTATGCATGTATAGTAGTATTTTGGGAGTATCAGATGTAATGCATAAAAAAAGGAGAAGGACTACTTGCTCTAAAAATTAGGAAGAATTAGTCGTGATTTAGATATTCAAGGTAACTAACTCCCCGTATTTATGCTTCTCTTACTGACCTCATCAAGCAAGATTTGAGAGATGAGTGTTTTGCCTATTTTATTTTATGAGTCACTCATTATGTTACTTGAAAGAAAAAACACTAAATTAATTTTTTTGTTTTTTAGGGAAAAAGCACTAAATTAATTGTTTAATGGTTCGTGCTAACTTGTACGGATAAATTTAAAAGTAAATTTTATATTGAAAAAAATAAAATTTATGGATTTAAAATACATAATACACAATTTTCAAAATAACAACATAAATGTAATGTTTATATAAATATTTGATATACATGATAATTTTATCTCTCTAATTTTTTGTCCTTTAAAGTTTGCATACTCTTCTACCCTGAATTCATTTTGTTAAAGTAAAGTCCGATTAATGCACGATTTTGATTTTTGTATGGGTATAAAGGGGAAAACATCATTAAGTGCTTTATTACTTGCATACACCTAGAGTTGTCGAAGCGGGTTATCCGGCTCGTTTCGGGCCGGCTCGAGCAGGTGAGAGGCTTTTTAGGGCTGGGTTAAAAAGCTCTGTTTAAATACGGGCTCGAATAATACAGCCCAAGCCCGGCCCTATACGGTCTCCCATGCTAACAAACCAGCCCGCCTTACCTTTTTTTTAAAATCATTTAAAAGACACAACAGTAGAAAAAAAACATGAACATGTGATTTTACAAGGAAAATTGTTGAATTGTTGTAGATTCTTGTTGGTAATGTTTGTTATCAGTGTATGCTTCGTTTAGTTGTGTTGTTGGGTAAAGATAGAAATAGATGATCAAAAAATTTCAATTGCTGAAATATTTATGGCTACTTTTTTAAATAAAAGTTTAAAACCAACCGTTCTGTTGTATCGTTGTTAGAGAAATAACTTAAGTTTTCTAATCGAACAATGCAGTATTAAGATTGTGGTAAATTAAATATTGGAGTCTTTCTAGTTTGCTAAAAAAAATGGTTCTTTACGTGGGTTGTCGGGCTACCGAACGGGTTATGGGATTTTCAGGGTCGGGTTAAAAAACTTTGAAAAAATTCGGGCTACAATTTTTAGGTCCAAGCCCTACGCTTTATTCGGGATTTCGGGCCGGCCCATATAGACTAGCCCGTTTTGACAACTTCACCCTCTGGTCACTATTATAAACAAAAATTTAGTTTTTAAGTTCATTCAATAAATGATGTATGTAGTATATATATATCAGATACATCATTTAATGAATATCATTTATTGAATGAATCTAAAAAAATATATTTTTGCTTATGATAGTGACCAGAGTGTGTATGTATCTCATGAGTGTTTTAAACTTTTTCAAATGGATGTCAAAAGTGTCATTTTAAGTGGTTATCTAAATGAGGAGGTATATGGTCATCAACCTCATGGTTTTGAGAATTTGACAAAATCAAATCATGTTTTTAAATTGACCAAAGCACTTTATTGACTCAAACAGGCTCCAAGAGCCTAGTACTCAAGAGGAAAAAATGATACTAAACTCTTTTCGAAAATTAGATAAAAATGATTTATCTAATTAAAAACTCTTTTCGAAAATTAGATAAAATTTAATTAATATATTAATATATTTAATCCCTTGGTAATGTATCAAATCCCTCAGTAATACACATTACTGACAGATTTGTTGAGGAAAAAGGTCCCTCAGTAATACTGGCGTCAGTAATGTTACTAGCGGAATTTTCTCTCAGTAATGATGAGATGGTTTTGACAAAGCATTACCGAGGGATTATTCCCTCAGTAATTACTGGCCGAACAATCCGTCAGTAATTACTGGCGGAATAATCCCTCAATAATATATACTAAAACATCAAATATTTTGAAATATAATTGAAGTCCTAAAACATCAAAAGAAAAAAAAAATGGAGGGCATACTTTTTTTTTTGAGCGAAAATGGAGGGCATGCATATTTTCATTTTTTCAGAAATTATACCACATTACCACCACATGACTGTTGGGAAGCAACACATTTTCATCTTAGTCTATAACCAAATTTGCACCATCGTTCGTATGACAAAAATCTCAATCAAAATAAGTTTTTTTTTTTAACAAATCAAATTGATATATATATATATATATATTAACACAGACGTTGCAATTCCCCGCACAAGATGTATTGAGGAAAAAAAACACTCAAAAGTCTACATCATGGAAAATAATTACAAACGAACACCCATACAATGAAGCAGGTGTTGCCACCAATCATGATAACATAAATGAAATGACGGCAAAAAAGAAAAAAGAGCTTTAAAAGCTTGCAGATATTAATAGAAAGACTACACAAGAGAACTTCTATAAAAGACACTTGAAGAGGGACAATCTTGACATGATTCCACCATGTGTTATTCATCGTACTTACTGGTAGGTACTATGATAAAGTAATCTCCTTTATGAAGTATACATTCAAAAATTTCATTCAATTCAAAGGGCACTGTCAACATAGTTGTAACCAGTTTATGTATAAGAAATTTACTTATGAAAGTTACTAGGCCATGCAAGTATTTCAATTCAATGTGCATATTGATCTAAATCACAGAACTAACAATGTAGTTTGACATGCTCAAGGATTGAGCTCTAAATTGTTGTCAACACAATAACTCCAATGAACTTCCCTAGAGTAATGTAAACAAACCTTATATGATCATATACTTGGGCCTGATTGCCCATTATATTTTGGAAACTCTTAAGCTAGACACTCTACATCAAAATGACACAATGTTTTAACAAAGTCCATCTAATTTGTTTGTTTTAGCTTTTGAGATGTCTCAAGCAAGATTTCAGGAAAAAAATTGCATCGGTGAAAAGTGTCTCATGAAGCCCCAAATTCCATTTTGACATTTGAGATCCTTAGCTTGTATTTCTGCAAGAAAAGTAGAAACCGGATATTGTCAACCGTAACACAAAATGTCAAAATGTATACCGATACCGTGATAGACCATACAAAAAATCCCAAAATAAGCATTATCATAAAGAATATTGTAACTTAAAAAACCAATTATTGATACAACACATAGGACTATGAAGTAACATCTTAACTAACCATGAGTGCATATGAATATATGATCAAATTGATTTAAGTAATTCAGGCTAAAATTGATTTATGGTGATCTCCTCTTAAAAAACTGTGTTTAAAACCAAACAGAAACTAATTGTCTAATCTTATGCCATATAAAAATGCACCAAGACTGTAGGGATTGCAAATTAAGCATTTTCAGTTCCAAAACAATGAAGTGTTTTCTTATTCCTTCATACCCTTCACGGCTCCACCTAGGAAAATTATATGGTGATTAAAATGAAAAAATACAGCCACTATGAAAGCACCTGCATATTGATATCTAACACCATAAACTACTCTTCAACCTTTATCACGAGAGATGGAATTTTCAAAGACCCTGAATAAGCTTGATGAATTCAAAGGAAACATCGAAAATAAGGACCGCCTTCATTATTGTGTGACTATTCATTCTTCAATACGCCATTGGCAATATGTGTATGACAGTATGCAATTCCGTTAGGAGCAGAACCAATCAATACATATTGAACAAATGTCCACTCTATACTTTTTCAATAAAATTCCCACGATACCAGCAGAACATGTTGCTTATACAGATGCTCAACTTGTACTACCTTTTACAATCATCATGGAAACATTATTGAAAAGCATATAAATGACACGTGCTCAGTATGCATTGCATTTGCTTCTCATAGGACAGCAGCCAAACACATTGTCAATTATGTTTTGAGAAACAAGTAGTCACACACAACAATGAAAGTTATCTGTACTGTCGATGTGTCCTTCAAATTCATCACGCTTACTCAATGTCTTCCAAGATGCAATATCTCGTGACAATATTGAAAAAGAGTGTATTACTGTTAGAAATCCGTCTCTAGTATTGCTTAGTGGAACATTGAAAGACGAAGGGAATGAATCTGAAAACAATCCAAAACAAAATGCACCAAGTATTTGTAACTACTAACTAAAAAAATTGGTTCAGAGACCTACAGCACAGCCAGCATTCACAAAATACTGATGAGAAGTAGAGTAATGGAAACACCACCAAACATCTCTCTTATAATTTATAAGTAATGAAACGCCAAAACCAGAGCAGTTAAAAATTATGCAACAGGATAGGCAATTAAGACAGCCACAAGCAGGTATGTAGGAGGTGAGCAATGACCACTGCAAGAACAACTTCTTAAGTTGAAAGAGTCCCAACAAATATGAATTTGCACAGTAGAATAACATAAGAGGTCAAACCTGAAATTATCTATTTGAACCTGACAGAACTTCAAACATCCCACAGCAACTCAACCATGAAGTCTTTTTCACCAAATTTGGAGCCAAGCTTACTGAAGGCTGGATATCATATCAACAAAGAAAAATATAATCAAAATGAATTTCAAACAAACAAACAAAAGACAATCCATAATTATGTAATGAAACATGTATACAACAGTAAATGCCAAACCTGATTTTTGAAGGATTTTGGAGTCTCAGAATTCTTAGTATGTACTGCACCATTAGTGAATTTAGGCTCCTCCAAACTTGATGTTTTAGCATTCTCATTTGTTGAGGGATATACACTATCCTCATTCATCTTCCCAGCAAGATCAATCACTTCTTGAAGAGGGGCTACTGAATTCTCTAGAAATACTCTTTGAGTGTTGCCCTTTTCTACCTCAGACACAGAAGCTGTGGTGTTACCTGAATTAATAGAATCTTCAGCAGCTGATTTACCATGGGTCTCTTCACGTTCAACTGGTAAATTTATTTTAACCGCAGCCATATTGGAAGGTGAAGAATCATCTGATTTAACAAACTTATCATCCATTGAGTTCTTCTCAGCTAGGGACTCGCCGTTTGAAATACCACCGCGGTTCCCACTCTCAAGACATGATTCCTTTGCAGTTTCAATATGCTCCCTTCCACTTTCTTCCACAGATACGAATTCAGAAGCAATTGGTCGAGCAGCTGATGTGTGTGAATTATACTCTCCACCATCACTTCCTTTCTCATTTTTGGACTTCAAATCATCATTTCCTAACATTTTTTCATAGAATCAATCAAACTATCATTAACTAAAACCAATCTAATCAACATATACCAAAATCCCCAATAAAAATAATACAAAGCAAGAACTATTAACATATACCCATCAACCCAAATTAACCAAAAAAAAACTAAAACAAAATTGAACAAGAATAATTAACAAATGCCCATGAACTCAAATTAACCAAATAGACCAAAAATTATGTAAAAAATAGAACTTGATAAAAATCTGAATCTGACACAATATATAATTGAAAAGTACCCTTATATGATTAATTGACATTTACACCTGCACATGTTTTTATAAAGCTGTGTGTTTAATGCAAGTAAAAATTGATTTTGAATTAATTGATTTGTAAAATTGATTTGAATTAAATTGACTTGAATGCAATGTTTGTGTTTAAGATGCATTCACTTAAAATTAAATTGAACAACAAATTTGAGACTTGAATGCAAAAGCTACAAATAACTGCGTAATCAATTCTAGCCGCAAAAACAATTTGACGACCAATCAAACGTGTCAGAATCAATTTAAAATGACTGTAATCACTTTTGCACAAAAATGAATCCAAACATGTACTAAACAAAAATTAGGTACCTTGAATAGGGTTGATGGTTGATGAGAGGTTGATGTTGATGTTTTCCTTTTGCTTTTTGTTCCTAGCAGCTCTTCTCTTCTTAGGACCTGAAGGCATGATTTGAAGAAAAGGTACAAATTTTGAACTCAAAAATGTTCAAAGAAGAAACAAAATGTTAATTGAAATGGTTTTGGCTCTATTGTGTTTTGAATATATGTATGATATGATACTAGGCGCGTGAAAAAGGTGAGATTTTGTTGTTTGTTTAGGTCATTTTCACCCTTTCAATTTCAAATATTCAAACTTTGGGACCTACCCAATACAACTTAAAGAGGTAGTAAAGGACCTACCCAAAAAAATTGAGGTTTCAATTAGCAATGTTAAGGGTCTGTTTGGTAAGGCATGCTTTTGATCTTATAGCTTATGTATAAGTTTATTTGACTAAAAAAAATTTGTTAGAAAACGGTCATTTTCTCACGAGTTTATAACTTATTTTTATGAGCTTATAGCGGTTTGGGATAAGCTAATTCAAATAGTTTATAGCTTATCATTTTTTTTTTATTTTAATTCTGCAATCTTAATTGAAAGAAAAAAAATTAATTAAAAAAAAATTATGTTATTTCATATTTATAAGTGATTTCAACCACTAATTTTACCAAACACCGCAAATTCAATCAGTTATTTTATTTGCTATCAGTTGTAAGATAGCTTATAAGTCATATGTTATAAGCACATCCACTATAAGTTAACTTATCAATTGTCGGTTATTTATTACCAAACAAAATCTAAATTTTTTGAGAAAAAAATTTGTGGTCCATTGTAATTTTACTTGACTCGAAGGATTGGTCTTAGTTCCATAGAGATATTCAATTCACACCAAACTTAAGAACCTAACCACGAGATAATTTTCAAATTTGGATATTGTTGAAAATATACAAAATGTGATTATAGGAAAGGGTTAAATTTGTTAAAATATTTTCCCTACGTGGAAACTTTTCAAATTTCTAATTAACTCATTTTAACCATTTTTCATCCTATTCAATTATTTTCATATTTTGGGGATAATAAATAGGGAAAATGATTTTGTTGTTTAATTTATAAAAAATACTTTCTATTTTTCATATTATAAAATAATTGTCCATTAATGAGATGGTATGAGAGTCCAGAAGTGGTTAATTAACATAAAATTTAAAAACTAAATACATAAATATAAATAAATAAATTCCTTCAAAAAAAATATTAACAAAAATCGGGAATTTTTAGACCGAGAAGCTTTCACTTCTCTCTAAAAACTCACCCTTAATTATTGTCTCTCTCCTTCATATATGTGGCTCTCCACCGCATCCGTCATGGAGGTTTATCCCCCCTCCACCATGGAGGTCTTTCCTCCCTCCTTTATGGAGGTTTGTCTCCTCCACGGAGGTCCTTTTCTAATCCACTATGGAGGGCTGTTTTTCCCTTTTACTCCATCTCCATCTCTACCCACCTCCACGATGAGAAACCCACCACCATCCCAACTGCCACCAACACCCACATGACCTTAATCATAACAGATTTGTTCTCGTCTGAGCGGCCTTCACTTGATCCTCCGCCCATTTCCTCCACTGCTATGAAGGCCTTTGTGTCGTTATATCCAAATTTGTGTCGCCTACCACCAAAGCCTCCATGGTTAAGTTGCACTTTGATCTACTTTGTGTTGTTCATTTTATGCTTTAGTGTTTGTTTTCGATATTACATTCTATATGTGTTGTATTGTGTTTTGTGTTTTGTGTTCATGTTTAGTTTATATTAAGTGTGTGCCAGAATTAAGTTTTGATGCTAGAATTCACATAAGATGTGTAGTTTTTTTTTGAAGAAGTTAAATTAGCTCACCAAATTGACATCGGAGAGAATCGAACGTGAGACCTTGAGGAGGAGCACACTCTCATATCCTAAGTCAATACCAATAAGGTGTGTAGTTATTTATGAGGATGCTCCCCACTTCAACACATTTTTCTTTAATCAACATATTTTTTTCCATCATGATAATGTAAACAAATCTGAGACCAAGTTTAGTCAAAACGCATGTGATGAAACCAAAAAAAATAAATATGTAATTGGATAGAAAAAAAAACTTTGGATTCTCACATTTCTTTAATTTCTCATATTTGTCTGCAAAATTTATGTGCCTTACAAATCATACTCTAGTAGGGTTTTTCTCTTGCACTGGATCTTCAACATTGTTGGAGAACGCCACTTCAATGTTTTTTTTTGGTACAACGCCACTTCAATGTTAATATTCACTATATTATGAAATGTTAAGTTCTTGTTTACCGTAAAATAAAAATAAAAAAGACATAAATATTTTCACTTGACCTTATATTTTAACATTGTGAATTTGTGAGAATTTAGAAATAATCAAATAGTTAATACAATTGAAAATTGAAATAGGTGGTTAATTGTGTCCGTAGATAACTAATCCACATATCAAGTATCATAACTTTCCTTCAAAAAAAAAAAGTATCGTAACTTATCATACATGTAACTTCATTTACCATTGACTTTAGGTAGGGTTAACAGTAATTTTCAAGACTTTACTTGTAGATTTTGAAGTTGAAGTAAATGTTACTAGTAGGGGTTGAATAGTGACCCTTTTAAAAATTTCTCTGTTCTCTTTAAAAGTTAGACTCTCAAGACTTTACTTGGAGTAAATAGTAACACAATAAACAAATATGCAATACTAAAGTAAATGACGAGGAAAGTAAATAGTAGAGTTTAAGAGAGATCACGCAAAGAAGTTATCTTGATTCACCCAATATGGGTTAGTCCAGTCCCCACAGCTTTTGTGAGATTATCCAATAGCTCTTGGGAGTTTCTTCCTCCTCTTTGCAATGTGCAAAACAATATGTATTCTCTAAGCCTCACCAGGCTTACACTAACACTCGAGCTCTTGAAGAGCTTGAGGTTATACAACTATGTATTCTCTTAGCCTCACCAGACTTACACAACTGATATTATTAGCTTTAACAAGCTTACATTATCACTCAAGATTTTACAGGCTTGAGGATATACAATCAATATGAGATTTGAAGTTTGGATCTAATTACAACTTTCAAGCTACTAAGAGATTGAGATATTGTAGTTTGTAATACTCTTAAAAAGATGATCCGAAAATATGATTGATGAATTTTTTGCTTGTATGTAGGCTTGCGATTGTTTGTAAAATTCATGTTTTCTTTGTTGAGAGAAAGCTTCTATTTATAGTCAACCTTCATCCTTCAATATCTTGTAGTTGTTCATTCTTGTATGGACACCCTTGCTGTTGATAGGAATTGCAAAGTTGCCATTGTCCCATTCTTTTGTACGCTGAGCTTGAGCTTGTCAGCCTCGACCTCAACTTTTACACTAAGAGATTGAGCTTGTCTTTGTACAGGAGCGTGTATGAACAGTGAAAAGTACATGAACAGTAAAAAGTATTTTCTCTTTACCACTCTTTTCTTGCTTGTTCTCCAAGATGCATTGCTGTAATTGTCCTTGCATTTCTTTGTCTCCAAGACACCATTAATTAAACATATTTGCATACTTGGTCACCAAGTCTTGTTACTTTATGTCTTTTTGCTTGCTTGCTCATCAAGATTCAAATTAGGGCTTTGTCATCATCTTTATCTTTAGTAAATGATTAGCACATGATTGAAAGATAATTTTCCCTTGCATTAGCGCATGGCATATCTTGTGATGCCTTTTTGGATTAAATTATCCTTTCTTGATTAATAATGAATTATCATCATATTCTTCTTGAAAGCTTGAGCATAATCATCCAAGGATACATGGCTTTAACAATGTGTGAGAATTGGACTTTCCTATCCTTAATAAAATTCACTCAAGAGCACACATTAAATAACCAAATAAAATTATAATCTTAATTTTAATACAAAAGTTTGTTTATCATTTAAAAACAATTTTAAAGGGATTTTTCCTTCAACAATCTCCCCCTTTTTTGATTGATGACAAACTTCTTGAAATTAAAATTACATAAGGAGATTTAGAATAAAAACTCCCCCTTAATTTATGCATCATATTCATTTTGGGGCTCCCCCTCAAATTATGCATACAATTTAATATGATATGATTATAAGATGGAAAGATAAAAGCATAGAATCTTTCATTTCATTAATCATAATAATTCATGATTACAATTGATTCAGAAAGATTAGCATAAGCATAAAATTAAAATTTCAGAGGATCAATTTGCTACATACACCATGTTTAAGCTCAAAGAAAAGATCCTGGAAATTTCAAAAGAAGTTAAAACTAAGTACTACCTAGTTTTTCAAAAGATTAGACTAAACAACTGTTTATACAAGCACGAATTGCAGGCTAATTGCAATTTTTTAGAAAGCAAGAAATAAAAAACATAAGCAGACTAAGTAGACATCAGATTTTTCAAGATATTTCTCCCCCTTTTGTTAGTAACCAAAAAGGAAGGGGATGGTGAAGCTCAACCTCAGGCTGGAGGTGGAGGTGGAGCAGGATCAGAAGACTCAGGAGCAGGATCAGGAACATGTGCCACTGGTAGGATGGGATATGCAATTTCGGGTAAAAAGGGAGGTGGCAGATTTGGAGCAACAGCGGGTAAGAATTCTCCCAACATTCAACTGTTCATAACAGCTTGTCTATTTCCATAACTAGCAACAGTTTGTTGCAAACCAACCATATTCAAAATCACATCATGACAATAGAGGAATAATCATAAAAAAATCAAAAAAATATTTTTAAAAAAAATTAAACTTTAATTATATCACATTGCAGATGAAAATTGTATTGCATCAACACCATGACAATAGATGAAAATTAAATTGCATTTTAGCAATACATGTAATTGTACATTCAAAGTCGAGTAAAAGTTATTTGGCAACATAGGCCTCTAATTCTCAAAATGCATTAAAAAGATAGTAAGTTGGCAACAGGCCCAGTCCTTGGGGGGTGCAAACAGCTCAATGGAGCTGGACCTCCCCAAGGTATGGGCCTCATAAAAAAATTATAGCCCAGTAAGCAAGTAATAAATAAACATAGCGTGAGTTGCATTTAATGTTTGCTGAAGCTGCCTAGTGGTACAATAACAAGCAAGTAATCCTAAGGTCATGTGTTCAACACTCACATTTCATGTTTTATGATTTTCTTTTCCTTTTTTTCTTCTTTTCTTTTCCTTTTTGCTTCTTTAATTAATATTTTTAGGTATGACAGGGCTTTGAATTAGACATTATTTTTTATGGATTTAAAGTTCATCTATCATCTCTTCAATTTAGGCAAATTCTCCTTAACATATTTGATTATATATTTACAAATGAGAACATAATATAATTTTAAATCCTTCTTATTTGTTAGAACACTTCTTCTACAAATGAAAATATAATATAATTTTTTTTCTTCTTATTTTGTTAGAACACTTCTTGTAATTTTTGGCTCATACTTATTGTATAAGATAGTTAAACTCTAACAACAAACATTATCATTTTTTTATTTGAAAGAACAAACATTATAAACCTTTTATTTTTCGCTTTGTACAAACTAAGAAAAAATATAACCTAGAAGATTGATAAAGATATTCGCTTAAATTGTATTTTTATATTATTGATCTTTTATGTATTAGTTA
>Ga0315915_1002243_pt1 | contig 24253 bp, 13 predicted proteins | sample MpolbnodulesMG_FD_207738 | JGI IMG/M metagenome (GOLD analysis project Ga0315915, IMG submission 207738) | Medicago polymorpha root nodule microbial communities from Los Angeles, California, United States - branched nodules | ecosystem: Host-associated > Plants > Roots > Nodule | place: USA...
TATTAAATTATTACATAAGAAGAGTCGTACAACCAACCATCGTTCTGTTATTCAAACGAACAGAATCATCCAGATAATCGTACAGGTAGGCTAAGGTCATCCCTCCCCATGACCACTTCCCAATCGCCTGCAAGTCTGCCATACAATCAAGATATATCAAGTCGATGTGTCTGTTTGTTTTGTTAGTGAACAACGCACAACCGACGAGATATAGAAGAAAACTCCTCACACACCATTGCCTCCTCCTGCCTCTCTCCTGCATCTCCTCCCTCGTCTGTGGGTTCTCCAGTCGTCTAGCCTCTGTCAGGTGGTCTTCATAAACCCGCTTCAGTGTCGGATAACTGATATGACCAGCAGACTCAACCCTAACCTCAACCCTAGCAGCAACATCTAACATGCCCAACAACCTGGTCATCAAATCAATCCCACGACCCCGATCCATTCCATCGTCATGGTCCAGCATGCGGCACTGAATAGGAATGTCGAGGAGATTATACACATTGTCTAGAGTGATCGTCATCTCCCTCACAGATAGATGAAAACTACTCGTCTCTGTGTGCCACCTCTCCCAGAGAGCACGTACCATGGCATGGGTCACACTAGAATACCCAATATATATCAAATCATGTAGGCCAGACGCCTCCACAAGATCTCAAAACCACCTCAAACCATCCTCCGGCTTACCAAGCTCTCTCAACTTTTTCCCTGCATTTATACACTTGTACTCCCCATCATACCACATATGAAAATCAAATTAATTAAGACATTGTCACTATAAATAATTTAAACATGAACGCTAAAGAATTTTAATATATTAAACACTTACGCTAATGAATTTAAATAATTTAAACACTTACGCTAAAGAATTTACAGAATTTAAACACTTACTTTATGATGGTTCACCCAAAGAGGGTTCGCCACGTGCCTCGCGTAGTCGGACAACAATGTCGTGGTCTCAGGACCTCCAGGAAAGGGAGGCTCTCCAACATGGTATGGTGGTATCAACGGAACATGACGACGAGGTCATCGCCGAGTATGAGGCTCAGGCTCACCCTCAGGAGCTACATTATATGCATCAAGATAATCCGCCACAACATCCTCTGGCACCTCCTCATCATCTGCCACCTTCTCATCCTCTGCCTTGTCTTGCGGCAGATAAAACATTCTCTCCTCCTCCATCCGATCATATCCAACAAAATCCTCATCTGCATACCCGGCATAATCATGCGCTGGTGTCGGATCAACCACCTGGGAGGAGTAATCCATCTGCAACTGTGAGCCCTCTCCAACTATCATCGGGTCCCTGCGCTTCCGAGTCTTTGGAACATCTGGATTTTGATCCACCTTTTCTCTCCGAGCGCTAGCGATACTTGCCGCTTTACCTTTGCGCATCATATCCTCTGTAATAAGCCGCTGTTGCTCACTTATATACATTATACATTATAAAATTGAACATATTTGCAAAAAAAACAACATTTTCTCACTTAGGCATTTCATCAAACACCTTAAGTGCATTTCAAAATCCAAACACAATTAGTGTTAATTCAACATCAAATTAACTACATTGTACCTAAACCTACTCTAAACAACAATGCCAGCAAGAACCATACATTATAACATCAAATTCTAACATAATTTGCAATTCAAAAACCTAACCTAAACACTAAAGTTATGCAAACTAAAACCCTAAACAACCTACATTACATTGAAATAGGAAGAAAATAACTTACTTGTTATTTACTAGAAGAAATTTGGCTCAAATCCGTGCAATTGAAGTTGGGGTGAATTTGGGGTAAAGTTGAGTTTGTTTTGTTTTGAAGCATATAACCAGAAACTGGAGGTTTCTGCGTTCTTAAGATACAGAATGCAATGACAGTTAACTGTCGCTGGCCTCAGCCGTAGCTAATTGTCTGCGGTTTTCCCATCGATCGTTAACTATCGCTAGGGGCTTTAACATAATTTTCTTGTGTCAATATGACGTTTTTGAAGTCAGAAAAGCAATCTTCTCAAGATAATTGGGTGTTGTATACTTGGACACATAATTAACAAGTACCCGAGCTTTACTAATTACTACTTACGTACTTATGATTTATGATTGACAACAGTACTATGAAGCATTGTTTTTGCTAACATACAAGTAGATCAAACAAAAACTGCCACATGTTCATTGATTGGATTAAATAGAAGGATTGATATATATGCATGACGAAAGTACATAAAGGAAAAACGACTAATAACGTGATTTTAGGACGATCTACAAGTAAGAATCTCTATTCAATGTACCCTAAGATAAAATAAGAAATAAATTAGTTAATTAATGAATTAATTAACGTCTTTCGATCTTGTAAACCAAAGCTAGGAAAGATTTGGACTACTTCCAACTAGGTCTCCTAGCTAGCTCAACATTTCGGACAAACGGCCAACAAAAAAAAAACTATACTTTGCACTAGAGACATTTGATGTTGATTGATCCCGTCGGTAGTAAAGAAAAATTATCATTAGAACATTATTGGTTGGATATGTACATTGGATTTGGATTGCAAATAGTCATGGCTATACATTCATGATCCATGTACAGTCGACATATTTGTGATTGTATGATTTAAGATTAGACGGTTCATAGATTTATAAAGTAGATTTTTAATTAACAAAATCTAAAATGCTAATATTAAAACATGTAAGCTTCAATCTCAATCGAACAAATATACGCTTATATGCAATCAAATTCATTTACGTTAGAAAAAGTCTGGTCATACTGTTGTACAAATTTAAAACCATCAACAAAAATACAAATATGTTGAACCGTCATTATATTCCTAAGGACCTAAAAGACCTACAGAAAGGCCTTGTAGACCTTCTCAGAGGCCTCAGCGCTCTCCAGGAAGGTTGCTGGGCCAAAAGGCGCCTATCTCCCTATATGCCGCCTCCATCCGCTTTTAGAAACCTCTAGAAAGCACCCGAATACCTGAAATACCCTCATTACTTGCTGCCTAAGTAAACGTAAATTAGGCTTATAGAAGCCTATAAATACCACACTTGGAAAGACTCTCAACACATCCAATAATCTGTCTAAACCCTAGAATACGATATTTAACCCTAGTATCCCTTATTGTACTCTTTTGCAAGTACATATGTATAAAAGTATGAAGTACTTTTTAACATGAAAATTAGGGTTTTAAACAATATAAGTGCAAAAATTATTCAATTTTATATACAAAGAAAAAGAGATAGAGAGAAAACATAACACTAAAAGCTACGTAAATCACCCAAAGAAGCACAAGGTCAATCCATAAGCTTTTACTATGTAGTTTGTAAATATTTTTTTTTCTCTTCTAAGAGATGTTTATGTCAACAAAAATTGATGTATTTGATCCAAGTTTTAAACTAGATACACCAATTTTTGTTGATCCAAATATCTATTATAAATAGGATTGGAATGAGTATTTAATTATCAAAATGCCTCTTATTATGTTCCATATTTTTCTACAATCATGTAATAAATATTTTGATAAAAACATAAACTAATATTCTCTTAAAAGGTAAACTTGTAACACCACCAAAAAAAATATGGGAAATGTTAACTTGTGCCCTTAAGACACAAATTAATGAACCAAATATGAAAATGATTTATTGAAAGATGTGCATTATATTTAATTTTTAACTTTTTAATGAGTTGAATGTACACAGTTTTAGAGAATATTTATTCTTTTAGGTTTCTTAACATGTGCCCTAAGGGCACAAGTTAATCATACCCAAAAAAAATAAAATTCGCCACCTAAAAAGTTAAATTTGTAAAATAATATAAATTTGATATTACTTTTGTCAAAAAAAATAATTTGATATTAGTGAAATTTTTCTTAGATCTTGTAATTTACCCAACGGGATCGTATATTCCAGGACGGATAAGATATCCTTAATTTAAGATGTACATCATTAAAGTGAAAATTTAATAAAGTTCTTAAAACATAGAATGCATGAATGAGACCATAGTTAATTGTTAAGCAAGCCAAGTTGAGTTCATTGGCTTGGGAAGTTTTTTTTAAAAGGCTATTCAGTTATCTTTAGATAATAGTTTCTCCTCTAAATAATGGAAGAAAAGAAACTTTTTAATATAATAACAAAAGTAAAAAAGTGCATTTTGTTGGATTTGTATCTCTCAGTTACATATAAGTTGTTCTCCCCTTATTTGTTAGAAGATTTCTTGTAACTTTGGTTTATCTTGAAACTTCCTACTATAACTAACCATTTACACAAGCATTCCTCTCCTGGAATATTGTAGTAAGAAAAATCTAATTAAAATGACATACTCTCTTTATCTTCCTAACTATATATAAATACACGTACCAACCTTTCTGCCTACATCTTAATATTTCAAAACCAAGTGATTAACTCTCTCCAAGCTTCAATTATACACAATATTATCAACATTCCTTTCTTTATACAAAATTTTGATGCACAAAATCTTCATTAAATTTCCTTTTCTCTTTCATTCCTTGAATCTCCTTTCTTTTTTTATTAATTAATTTCCTTTGAATCATGGGCTTGAGAGACATAGGAGCTTCACTACCTCCTGGATTTCGGTTTTATCCAAGTGATGAGGAATTGGTGTGTCACTATCTTTACAAAAAGATCACAAATGAGGAAGTTCTTAAGGGTACTTTGATTGAAATTGACCTTCACATATGTGAACCATGGCAACTTCCAGGTATATATGTTAATTATGCATAATTTTTAAAATATGTTAATAAATTGTGTATATTTATCTATTAATTATATGAATTATCTTCATGGCTTGATTTAATTTATATAGTTTTAATAATTTGTTTGATTTCTGGAATTTTTGTTTTGTTTGTCACATGAATTCTTCTCATTTGTTGTTTTCCTTTTGTTTGTGTCTTTCTTACAACAAATATAGAATAGCAACCTCAAAACATAGGTTATTTCACATCATAAAAAAAATATAAGTTCTTTGTTTTCTCATAAACCTTTGTTCTGTCTCTAAATGTTGTGTTGTCTTCCTTCATGAACTTGATCTGACAATCATGTCTGCCATATTTTGTTAAATATGGAAAGTTAAAAACCAAAAGAACACTTTCTTAGATTCCACAACCAAAAGAAAATAAGAGAGAAAGATAGAGAGATGATAATACAAGAAAAAAGGAAAGGGATGGAAAGGTAAGAGGAAGGGATCATTATGCATTCAGATGTGTAATGCATAAGATTTTTTTTAAAAATTTAATAATTAATTTATCTATTAGATATACTTCATTAATTGATGTAGATTTGCTGGTATAATTGTTTTTGCCTTTTGTATATAGTTGTCTTGTACTATAATACATTAATGAAGATGTAAGTGATGTTTTTTGAGTTCTATTTTCTACAAGGTTTCTTCTTGTCTTTTTCCTTATCTCATCATTTTTCTTCTTTCGGTTAAAACGGATTTAAAAAGCAATCAATTTATGAAGATAATATTTATCCTTTTGCGGTAAAATACAAAGTATAAGACAACAAAGATTTGCTTTAATTTAATTCAGATACATCAATACATCACATGAATAATATAATATGATATAAAATATTCTGCAGTTTGCACTATGAACGAATCAAAATATACAAGCACTATGCACCATACAGTAATATTATTCTTAGATGATAATAACCTCATGCTACAAAGCTCGGGTCATGACAGCATAATATTAGTATATGTCACAAAATAATTTCAATCATTGCAGCAAGTATTCCCTTGTATTTCTTCATATATAATCGTATATATTTTTTATTTAAAATATTAATTGATTTATGAGTTGATTTTTTTTTTGACAAATAATTATGTGAGTTGTTGGAGCATATAAATGAATTCTCTTGAGATTTATTTAAATGAGCTTCCCTTTATTATATTAATTTCTTATCAGTCCCTTCAGTTTTACGTTTAAGATAGATAAAAAAATTGGCAACTATTATTATTTAATTGAACAAAGTTGACAAAGTTATACATTTTCATCAAGCAATCAACACTACTGTCTTTAACGGTATTATTATTCAATCACATACGTGTATAAATATACATACGCATGAATTACCTTTCTTTGATATGACTCTCAATCTACATGATTATGACTCATTATCATTCATATTATGTTTAGATATGTCATTTTTAGTGTCCCCTCATGATGAAATATAAGAAAAGCTAATTTTTATAAGAGAAATGATTTTTGCAATTGACATCAGAGTTTTGAGTTTGAAATAGTGTCTTTTATTTTTGTGTGCCTTTTTTAAATGTGTGTAACCCGGGCCTTTTTTAAATGTGTGTAACCCAGGTAAAGTAAAAAGTAAAAAGTAATAGAGATTTCAAATAACACAATTTAATTGGTATAGTCCATAAAAATTAAAAAGCTATTTTTCATATACGTACGGGACATATACATAATAGCAAATACTCCTTTAAAAAAATTAGTAGCAAATACTTCCGTAAAAAAAGGCAAATAGAGTAACTTGGAGGCTTGAAACTTCAAAATTTGTAACCACTATGGTTGATGTCATGAAACACTATGTGGTAAGATTTGGAACTTGAAAAAAATTGGTGTCATAATTTGTAGATGACATGTGATTCCAACACACAATAGACAAAAGACATTTATTATTTCTAAAATTGAACTGCTTGACATATTAATTACATGTACTATGATACCTTACCTTACCTTAACTTAGTCACGTGTTGTTGTCTGTATAGTAGTTGTTGGTATTTATTTATTAATGTGTTAATTTCATGCATTGCATGCAGAGGTGGCAAAGCTTAATGCAAATGAATGGTATTTCTTTAGCTTCCGGGACCGCAAATATGCAACTGGATTTAGAACAAATAGAGCAACTATATCTGGGTATTGGAAAGCAACTGGGAAAGATCGTATGGTGTTAGATCCAATCACACAAGAGGTTGTAGGGATGAGGAAGACATTGGTGTTCTATAGGAATAGAGCTCCAAATGGTATCAAAACAGGGTGGATTATGCATGAATTTCGCTTGGAGACACCACACATGCCTCCTAAGGTGAGTTTTCTTTGTATTGCCTTATCAATTTGCCAATGTGGTGCAACTACGTTTTTTAAATTAAAAAAACGTTTTAGTGTCATTTCAAAACATTCAACGGCATCAAGAGTATTTGATGAAAAAAAAAAAGTTATTATGTATTTCATTTCAAATTATACAACATGTGAGCTCTGATATGTGATGCCAAAATACACTACTAGAAAAAACAAAATTAGCGAGGGAAATTAGCGACGGAAAAAATGAAATTTCTCACAAATTCCTTGGTCGCAAAATTTAGTGACGGAATTAGAGAGGGATTTCACGTTTTTCCTCACTAAATATCCCTCACTAATTTTTATTTTTTTAATAGTAATAACTCAAAGTCATGTGTGTTTCGCATCAGCAAACTAATTTATAGAATACAAGTAATTGAGTTGTATCAAAAAATTGCATACAATTAATGACATAATATTACCCATCTCAAATACTTCAAAACATTCAACAAAAAAATTACAAAAACAATACTCTGATTCATTTTACGTGTCTTTTAAGTATGAATTTTGTGTTTTTATTTAAATGTCATTTTACCAGTTTAAGGGTATAATTTGTTGATTATACTCTTTCTCAATCTTACTCCATTTCTAACTAATTAATGTTATACATTTTGAAAATTTAAGTTTTTATTTAACAAAGTTTTTTTTTTGACAAAACAAGTTTTTTTTCTTCTATTATATGCAAATTTAAAACTTCCCGTAAACGTTTTCTTTGTGCTATTTTTTTATGAGAGAAATTGTATATCTTGAAGGAAAATTTAAACTTCTATGAACACAAAATTTGTAGTATTTTTTTATGAGAAAAAGATACTTTTTTTTAATACAAAATTTCAACTAATTAATGTAATTGGCAATTGTTTGTAGTGGGAGAGAGATAATGTTATTGATAGTTTCCTACGTAGTGCCTTATTTTTTGCCAATGTGGTACAACTCTTTCTTTTTTTTTTAATGTTTTCTTGACAAAAAACATTTTAGTTCCATTTTAAATTTAATTTTTCTTGAACAAAAAAAAATTAATTTTTAAAATGGTGTATCTTATATCAAATTAAAACGTAATTTTAACTCTAAGCCAAACTCCAAGTATCTCTTTGCCCTAAAAACAAGGCGGTTAAGAGAAAATTAAACACAAGTGTTACATTTTTTTTTATGATATATGAAAAATAAAAGGTTGCCTTAATTTGATGGCGTGTATTTTTGGCGTGAGGATAAAGTTCATTTACGCGTATATTTTCTTGTTTCACATATATTTTGTTAATTAGGTCACATTTTTGTTGATCACAGGAGGACTGGGTATTGTGTAGAGTCTTTCGCAAAAGCAAAGAAGAGAACAACAACAACAATAATAGTTCCAAACTCAACACACAACAATTCATGTATGAGACAACACCTCCATCCCTAACTTTGATGTCATCATCTCCAACAAATTACCAAACCATCCCTAGTGGCTATAACAAACTTGATTCTTTTTCTTCCCCCATGACAACACTTCATCATTTAAATCCAAATCAAAACAATTCTTCCATGATGAATCTCCTTCAATATTCTCGTGAAACAAATCCAAATAATGATAGCACGGTTACTCAAATTAGTTCCAAAGGTGATGATGGATATGGATTCTTGTGGAACATGGATTTGGAAGAAAATAGCCTAGAAGATGGTGTGGCTTCAGACTTGGACGCAATAAGATTTGAGGTTGATAATGATAATGTGGTCTTACTATAAAGATAGATAAATAAAACATGCATTCTACATATGTACATATATATTATAAGATAGATAAATTTGATTTATTTGTGAATGTAATCATTGTGTTTAGCTTTTAGTGGCAAAGGCACATGCTAGATTGGGATTTGGTGTTTCAAGATTGGGGCATATATGTAATAAGAGGATAATTCATAATATATAGTGTGGTCAGTTAGTTAGGCTTTTCGTAATTACTATGATTTCCTAAGTATATTATTTCCGGGGGTAGGCCATTAATAATATCCTTTGTATTGTCGATTAAATGATTAATATTTGTAATAGCAATGCTTATAATTTTGTGTTATTTTCATGGATAGTTATTTATTTCATGGATAGTTATTTAAGATGAGTATTGATATTAAATTTTAGATACACTTTTACATTTTTTATATAAACATATCATCCCTCACAAAAGAAAATCAATTACATATCATCATTTGTCTAAAATTTAATATAAATATGATTAAAGTCACAAATTTTTTTTAGCGATTCATCAATTGTGGTTTCTTTCAAAAAAAAAAAAAAAATTCAATTGTGATTTCTTAACTAATGCTCTTAGAACACTCATTAAGTCCCTTTATAGTTTTGTAATTTTTTGTAGTGTTATCAATGGACTAAGTTAAGACAATAATACTATATAACTGGGGTCAAACAACATAAATATCTAATTTTAAGTTAAAAATACAATAAGCAAGTGGAGGCAAGTAGGGTCGGTTGACCCCATTGCCCCATGGTGAATCCGTGCCTGGTTGAATTGCACCTGCCAGTTTAAATTTAAAAGCTCTTGAATACGGCACACCAAGGTGGGAGCTTTGCCATTAATTTTGACGTTCCCTTTGATCATGTCAACCAAAGTTTTTGAATCACTTTCTACTTGAAGGTGATGAAATCCTTGTCTCCAAGCAAGCTGCATTCCCAAGAACATTCCCCACATTTCAGCAGTGAGAGCATCACAAGTGCCTATTTTGCGACAGTACCCTTTAAGCCATCTACCATCTGAATTCCTTAAGAGACCACCACAACCGGCTAGACCCAAAGTATCTTTGTAGGATCCGTCACAGTTAAGCTTAATCCACCCCTCTCCAGGCCTTGTCCAACCAACGAAAATGGTGTCACATTTACGAAGGTTCAAAGGATGGTTAGTGTAGTTGTCTGTATCTTCCACCATCTTGAGAATAGTGAAGGTAGGATTTGTCGGACGATGAAAATCATCTTCAAAAATAGCTTTGTTCCTCCACATCCATGTACCAGCACGCGACCATAAAAATTGATGTCCACTTCTTACTTTAAGTGTCAAACAGTTTATGATTAATATTCTTGAAGATCCAGTCTCTGCAATTAAAAGAAAAAAAGTTAGTGATTTGATTTGAAGGTACTAACATGTTCCATGTCTGGGTAGTAATGGGGCAATCCTGCAAAACATGAAGAATAGTTTCATCGTCCCTCTAACACCCAGGGCACACAAGAGATACTCCTACACCCCATTTGCTTTTCCGAAAGTTAGTGAGCAAACGCTCATGGGCTACCATCCACATAAAAGTTTGGATTCTATGAGGTCTTTTGAGCTCCACAAGGCCTTCCAATCACCCTTTATTGGTTGAACTCTACTACTCTGAGCAAGAGAGATTTGTGTAATTTTCCTTAAATATTAGGTGGAATGCTTAAGTAATTATGAATTCAAATTCGATGCAATTGAGAGATCTCGATCGGATTGTAAAAAAAATGAAGATTTAATAATCTTGATCAAATAGTTGTAGACTTCTTGAATATGTGAATGCAGAGGGAGCAGGTCCGATAATTTTCATGTGTCATAGCCACATCTTGCAACTTTTATTTTTGTGGAAGAAGTTTTTTTTAGTGGAGGGGATTTAAAACTCAGACCTTACATATATTATGCATTGTTATCTACCAATTAAGTTAAGTTTACGAGAACTTGAAAAATAAGTGTCTTGCAACTTAAAACAATCACAATAAAAAAAAAACATCATCGTGATCGATGTGTGTGTGTGTATATATATATATAATATGACATGTGTTTTCTTTAAACAAAAATATATGACATGTGTTTATTAACTTGCCACGTGTACGGAAACTATCAATAGTGGCATCAATTTTTATTTTATAGATAGAGATAGATAAAAAAAACTATTTAGATTATAAAGTATGATAGATGTCTTAATTTGTCAAAAAAAAAATAGTTAAACTAATAATAATTAGGCCATACATTGGAAGGATTTAGGGCAGGTCCTAATCATTTTAAGTCCTAGAAAAATCAATAAATTTGCACCTTTTTAATTATTTAAATGTCTTTTTTCTTGTATTTTATATTGTAAAAGATTCATTTATAATCAATGTTCTCTAAAAATATATTTTAATTTGAATTAATCAAAACGAATTAAATAAATATATTTATATAATACTAACTATTAATTAAGTAAAAATAATAATTTTAATGACCTTAAAAAACGATGTTATGAGTTCTCACCTCTCCTGCCCACATGACCACCCAAGAAGCATGCATTCAAGAGAATCCAAAATTAAGTTTGATAAGTGATGGATGCTTTGAGTCATCACTTTTGACCTATGCTACCTCGCCTCACCTCCTATCATTTTCAATGGGGAATCTTCCGTCTATTCATGCATTTTAACAAGCATGCATGGATTAGATGTCCAATTTGATATTTCTAACATAGAGTAAATATGTTGTATGTAATTTGCATTTAATGAAATGCATGCATGGAAAACATAGATTCAATGGGTGATAAAGTTGAGAATGACAAAAAGTGTACATAAATCTTGCACGAAATGCAGGTAACCAAAGAATCCAGCAGCATACTGCAGTCTGCAGTTGTAGAGAATCTAATTTTATAAATAAAAAAAAATATGACTATTTAAAATACTTTTTTTTTCAACATTAACTTTAACATTCACATTCTCTTACATTTTTTTTTTATATTCATCCAATTTTATGGGATGTCTCTAAAGGGACTTCTCATACACTTTTTGTAGTAACACATTTTTGGACTATTATATATTATATGATGCGTGATGTTCGGGTTTTCATTAGTAAATTGAATATGATTTAGGCAATTTCAACGGTACTCCAAACAAAATTGAGTGTTTCGGTACTCTCAAATGTTTGATCAATAAAAGAGTGATATTTCAATCAAATGATCCATGTCAGCTTTATTAGAGGTTGACTTAAGGGAAAGAGTATTGGTACGTCTGTGTATTCAATTTAACCCCCATAGATTGTACAAATTATTTATTCAGTAATTAATTAATATTTTTTAATTAAGACTAAACAAAATCAGTAACCGCCATCACTATTTTCTTTCCAACCTTCATCATATGAAATGCAAAATCAGCAACCGCCATCACAATTTCCTCTTCATCATCTGAACCTTTTTGGGAAACACAGAAGTTCATCTATGTACCAATTTAGTTTCTCATATCTTTGAACAAAACTTCGTTTAATTAATAGCATTAATTCTTTCTCACTATGGTACTATGTTCGTTCCTTCGTTTCTTTCTCTCCATTAGGGGTGTTCGTAGTGCGGTTTGGTTCGGTTTTGAGGGTAAAAATCATCTGAACCGCAAGATCAAAAGGCATGCAGTTTGGTTTGGTTTGGTTGACTTTAAAAATAAAAGCCGAACCAAACCAAACCAATGCGGTTTGGATTGAATCGGTTGGTGCGATTTTTTTGAGACGATACCATTTTTTGTTTCCAACATTAAAATCAAGTTAAAAAGCTTAAACGCAACATATTTTCAACAATGTTTTAAATTACACCAAATATTACCAACATAGACCAAGTTAAAAACATGGACAAAACGAAATCTTATATTGTAAGAAATGCAAAAGACTAAGATTTTATCATTCTCTAAAATTTCAAGTAGCACATAAATACGTTTTTTAAATTAAAAGTAAAGAAAGAATCTAACAAGAGAAAAAATATGTCATTTTATAAAAGTTTTTCTATAAGTATTGATCTAGATGAGATATGTTTAATTAACATTTTTCTTATGTTGCGGTTTGGTTTGGTTTGGTGCGGTTTGTAAAATGAAAACCGCAAACCAAACCAAACCATGCGGTTGAGTAAGAAAATGATCTGATTACATCTGAATCAAATACGATATTTTGCGGTTTCGATTTGGATTAGTTCGGCTTGCGATTTTTCTATTGGGTTGGTTCGGTTTTGAACACCCCTACTCTCCATTAATTTTGCTTGAAATGCTGGTACCGAAGGAGAATAAGAATTGCAATCAAGGAGAAAAAGCTGAATGGTGTTAATTAAATAATTATATCATAAAATAAAAGCCCCAAAGTGCAAAACTCACAAGTTTGGTAGTGCTAAATCGACAATCCAGTCAAACTTACTTGTTCCATGCTGTCAGAAAAGTATTGGTCATTTTAGTTTGAAGTATCGGTATATATATATTCGGGTGTACAGTAGAAGGCGCATGTAATTTATTATATCAAGATAAAACATGAATTGTCTAATCTTTATAAAATCGTGTATATATTGCTTGACTATGTGATGCTGAGTATCCAAATTCGAAGAAAAGGGGCATAATTAAGATAAAAGGAGACATGCAAAGCTTGTTAAATACTATTGGTTTGTCTCTCCTTTTTAATATACTTTTCATTATCTGTAGCTTACAGGTAGAAACTTTGATTAATCAATGAAATTCATAGCATGTGGTTCTTGAATTATTTCTAACGCATTTTGTGTGTTAGTTATTTGTCGGCACACTTATTGACATGGTGTCCGGCTGCACCATGGGGTGATCAGGTGTAAAAACATTCTTCCATTCCTCGCAAATCACAATTATAAATATCTTAACACCTAAATTTTTAGAACACTTTGTTGAATATCTTATTTTCTCTTTATCTATCTCTTTATATCACATTTATCATATTATTCTCTCATTCTTAAGGGGTGTCTACCAATTATTTATTTTCCATCCTTTTATTTTTAAAACTACTCTTCGTGTTGAAATTACAATTATGAAAACAATTGAAGCTTCAAAGGATGTGGGATTCGGTAGCTCAAGTAATTTGAACTAAGCGAAAAGGAGTTTGAGGTCTGGGTTCGAACATGGACAAAATAAATATCAGTGTAACAAGCGAACTATTAACATTTGTGATTAAAAACACAAATTGAAGCTTCAAGGTAATAGCTAGCTTTGAGTTAATATGCACTAAAATATGAAAGTGACACAACTAATTGGAGAAATGATATTTGTATAATAATTTTTTAATAATTTTTGGGACAACCTAGTCTCTCAGGCTCTTATTGTTGTTATTCTCAATCATTTTCTCTTTCTTTATTTCTTTTATCCAATAAAAAAAGATTGTCAAAAAAATTGTATAGAAATGTTTGTTCAAATATCATTCCCAATAAATAATGCTATGAATCTATGATCCATAAGATGAGGGTAAATTTAAGATGATTTTTTAAAAAAACATTTGGGGACTAAATATTTCGTCATACAAATGAACAAGTTAAATCTTATAAGACATTATAAACAAGGGAAATGTTAACAAGTGTTTTTAGATATTGTTTAAACAACTAAAAATAGTAACTTTTGTATATAAACACGTGTGATTACTACTTTTATATGTTAAAGAGCATAACCCCTTATTTTTAACTACTGCTGCTTTTTTTAGGGTCAAACAATTCGTCGTTCTATAAGCTATTTATATTTTTATAATCTCTGGAGATATTTTCTTATTTTTTGCCTAAAATTTGATTGAAATTTTAGTCCTTCATATTCGGTATATTTTTAATATTGTCAAAAATTGTAAAAAAAATGCTTTTTTTATAATGTTTTAAACTTGTTTGCAAAAAATAATTTAAAAATTTAGAAGTTTAATGATTATTAAATAAATTTGAACTTAGGAGAGATTAAAATTTCAAAAAAAAAATGTTGTAGGAATGCAAACATGACATTTTTAATTAGAACAAAAATTAAATTTGATAATGTTATAGAGATAAAAACTTATGTAACTAATAAAAAATACAAAATTAAATTTGAAAATGTTGTAGGGAACTCATGCATTGTCTGGATATCGACTGACATTTATATCTGTAATTATTGTGTATGACTCTTGGTTTCTTGGGGTGGTCTCTTTAGTACACCTTGTGCTAAGGAGGTTTCACTACGTTGTTAATATATTCCATTTTTATTTCTTAAAAAAAAAAAAAAAAATACTATAACCACACAAGTTAAAATGCCAAATGTAAAAAAATAAATAAAAGGATCTTAGGATATATGCTTTCTTTATCTTAACCGTTTGGTGCGCAGGATAAGAAGACATGATATAATAACACCATCATATCCTATTTAAATCCGTTGGTTCATGCATAAGTAGGAAAAGATAAAATAAACCTTTTTTTAAGGAAGGATAAAATAAACCTATTACTTATCCTATCCTACTGCTTCCTTAGTTTTTGGTGGGTTAACAACCTGATACCATAAACTATCAAACGTGCATTCTCTATTTCTCAGGAAACCTCCTTCGACTCTCAGCTTCAACGTTTTTCATGTTCTATTGTTTTTTCATTTTTTTTCTTGAATTTCTTCCCAATCGATATCAATTCCAATCACTTTTCTTCACGTTTTGTTCCTCCAATAGATTTCCTTCCCCAACCAATTTGGCTGCTGCATATGAATCGGAAAATACCATTTACGATTTTCCACTATTTTCTTCATATGAAAATTGGCTATTTTGTCTAATTGATTTTTTTCAATCGATTTACCTTTCAATGTTCCTCCAATCATTTTTGCACAATTTTCTGCACAACTTGTTTTCTCCATAATTCTTCATAATTTTGTTCCCAATCTTTCTAAATTACGATTTTTTTCATAATTTTTTTTCCATAAAATTACAGTCAATATCAATTCCCTCATTTTCTTCCCAATCTTGTTACCAATATATTTAATTACGTGTGTAAAATTCAAGTTACGCAGTGTTGTTATTTTTATCATGTCAATAAAATCTGCGCGCCAAACACATGATAGGATAAAATAATGCTATCATATTTCTTATCATGTGTGCACCAAACACATCATATGATAAATGTCTATCATGTCACTGTGGTATTTAGGGTGGGCTAGGGAAAGAGTTTTCCACCATAGGAAAGTAAATTTTAACCATTAGTTCAATAAGGAACATTGCTCTTATTATAGTCTCTCTACTATATTTTTTTATTTTTTACATTTTGCCTTCAACCTCTCCTGTTCATCTTTTCTCGTTGCCCAACCACACCACAAACAAATTGCAATACCCACACCATTCATCTATTTTATAATCTTATCATGTGTCTATCCTATCATGCACACCAAACGGCCCATAAAAGTTTCAAAACACAAATTTTTTGCAACGACAAATTTCCTCGTTGCCTAAAAGTTTTAATATAAAATTTGTTTTTAATTATATTTTTAGCTTGAGTTCTAAAACACAAATTATCATGATAAAAAAAGAAAGAAATAGACGACATGTATTTCTAAAAGTGTTACTTTCTAATAACACATGGACAAATAATTATTTTCGGCTCTGATTGTATAATGCATGGTCATAATAGTTTTTCAATATAGTAAAGCATTACGCTCATAATGTTGGGTCTCCTGACAAGATAATTTTGTTTGGTCTCCTTTTTTTACCAAAAAAATAAGGTAGTTATTGATTGTACATTTTGTTTGTCCAATAATTTTTTACCGTACAAGATCAAGAAAAGTTTACATCTTCATGCCTATTCGTTATTTTAACCCACCGCACTTTAACCCTCCAAGAACTTCAAAGTCGGAGCGGAAACATTCTACCATTAAAAACTATTTTGACTACTAAATACATTGAAAAATTATTGTAGTTATTATTCTACGACGGAAAATGACGGATGTATCCTCATATCTACGGAGACAGTAAATATCAAACTGACACTTTGTTTTCCAATTAGACAAGATTAGACAGCAGCAACAACTCATCAAACACAAAAAAATGGAAGTCTCACCGAACTAAACTAGCCGGAAATCGCGGCAAGTGTTACTCCTCCGTCCGTCCGCCGACACATACATACAGTGACAAAGTCTGCCCTTAAGGTTTTCCAGTTTCTTTCCAGGGCGATTTACCTCTGTAACAGGCAACGCCGCAGATAACTGCGTCGCAGCAGATCAGAGCTTCGCTTCTGCACCGACATTGACAACATAGGTAGGATACTAAATTTAGTTCTTCTTGGAAATTCTTTCCTATTTACTACTATTTTCATTAGATCATTCCACATTTTTCTTGTGTATGCTAGTGCTAAGTACTTTTCTTTTCAATTATTCAATTATGCTGCGACAAAAATTGATTCTTGTAAAATTGATTTCGGTTAAAATTGAGTTGAACATGCAAAAGTGAGTTGAGTAATAAATTTGAGAGTAAAAATCACCTTTGAAATGTGGGATCAAACATACACTTAGTAATTCACGCTGATATTCATAGATAATTATTGTTCTCGTCTCATGTTAAGTGTCACATTTAGTGTCCTCGTGAGCTTAGCTCAATTGGCAGGGAGGGACATTGCATAATTTATGCAGGGGCTGGGGTTCGAACCCCGAATAGACCAAAAAAAAAAAGCGTCGCATTTGGTGTGAATGGTGTTCTTAATGAAATTATTAGTTGAGTCGATTTCAATGATAAAATTAGTATATTTACTAAAACACCCTTAATAATTGTAGTTAGTAGAAGTTACTAGAGTAATTATGTGAAATTTTGTTCATGTTGCTTTTGTGTCCTTTATGTTCAGATACATAACATCTACACCATCAATATTTACAATTGAATGTTTTTCTTTTGATTTCTTTTCCAGACTTTCTCTTCCCTTGCACTTCTGTTTTATCTTAATGAAATGTTTGTAATCATGTTTTTGCATATATTCTGTTGCATTATTCATTTTATGTTTATGGTATTTTTAGTGCGAAGATTGTCTTGATTGTTTTTTAATATCATATTTGATTGACTTTTGCTACAGTGATGATGGAAGCAGACTAAGAAAGTATCTTTTACATAATCAAGAAGATGAGATTTTCCTCGGTTCCGCCTGGTTTTGCATCCCTAACATCTTTTTATTTGAAAAAGGATGACAATGTTAAGTCGGACCCAATCCCCACATCGACTAAACCTGAGATGGATGACAATACTTCGTATAAACAGATTTGTGCACTACGGCCATGGATAATATCCGACCAGAGCAAGTGCAAACCTGAGGAATCTCACACAGAGCATCCTCCTATGACTAAAATGGTAATTTGCAATTTTTTTGGTTAATGATTATATCCCAGAATATTGAGTCTGAAATGAGATGCATTAGCAAAAGTACGGTAATATGAACAAATTTTAATGATCTTGTCCATTTGAAAAATCAGTGTTGCTTTTGTTTTAGAAATGATTTTCATTGATGACCGAGACACCTTAACAATTGATATGTCCTCAGGCGGAGGGAAACTAAAAACTATTGAAACAGAATCTTTCTGCTTTTATTTTATCTTCTTTTTCAAGTTTTACATTGTTATTAAGACCTGACTTACATACAAATAGTGTGTATAATCTGCATATGTGCTTGTGTGATGTGTCTGGTGATCTGGCATAGGGTTGCAAACTACTCAGATATTTTTTCAAGAATTTGGTTTGAATAATGCAATATCTTATTACTGCTACCGATAGAATACACACTTAGATATTACTCCCTCTGTCCCAAATTATAAGTCGTTTTGGTCATTTCACGTGTATTATGAAATGTAATTAATTTTGTATGGGAAAAAGATACTATGACTTGTTTTAGAAAATTGTCCTTAATAAATGGTATGAGAAAGATAAATTAAAGAATTGAAGTAAGAGAAAGTAATAAAATAGTTAAGGGTATAATAGGAAGAGTATTATTAAAGTTTCATTGGTATTGTAAAACGACTTATAATTTGGGACAAATTTTTTTTTCCCAAAGCGACTTATAATTTGGGACGGAGGGAGTATTACAATTATGATTTACGCTTTAGATAGCCCGTAGCAAACTTTTGTGTGTTTTTTGTGTGAACGATCTCATGATTGTTAGACTATATGTCCAGTTACGTTTGACGGCATTTAAGTTAGTTTTGTAATCAATTTGTTAGTCTAAGCGTTGTCAGGTGACAGCTCAGAATCATGTCTCTTCAAGCAGAGTCGGTAATCTGTAAGAACTTAGAAGTTAGATAGGAACAGTTAAAGATAACTGCATTCAGGCTACACTATAAATGTAAGAAACCTGTTCCGTGTTAAATAAAATTAAGAATCCTAATTCAAAGAGTACTAATTCTTTCTCTGCTATCAACCGCTTTGCTTTAAACGCTTGATGACTGGTTTGTTTTGAGTATGAAGGCAAAATAACTATGGATTTAAACTTCTTTTTTTTTCCAGAAACCCCCTACAAAGTCTAATCTTCCAAATGGGACCAAATATGGATGTCCAAAATGCAGTAATTGTTTTAAGGTAGACATGTCTCTCACCTTAACTTTCCATATTACTATAGAGATGACCACTTTTGGTTGTTTATTTATATAAATCTTGAACCAGGTAACAGCAAGGTGGCATCCTGAGGATGCAAGAAGAGAAGTTCTGGAAGAAGCTCCTATTTTCCGTCCAACAGAAGAGGTACCTACCACTTAAGCGTGATAGCATGCATTCACTCTTGTGTTTTCATGTGTATCTCTTGATTTATGTCATCAAATGTGGATTCATATGTCGAGTTTATAGAATACAATTGAATACATTGTCAAGGCACTCAAAGGAACTTAAATAGTGTGGATTTGTATGGTTGTATACATGATGCAGGAATTCAAAGACACGCTTAACTATATCGCAAGCATACGTTCCGAAGCAGAACCTTATGGAATTTGCCGTATTGTCCCTCCTACTAGCTGGAAACCGCCATGTACTCTTGAAAAAAAGAATGTATGGGAAAACTCTGAATTTGTTGCTCAAATTCAGCGAATTGATGGGCACCAAGTTCAGTATGCACCAGAAGTTATGACTAGCTCTCATGATACTACAGAAACCAAGAGAAGAAAAGTGATGAAAGTAGCCATGGACTCTCATCTTGATAATAAAAGTACTTGCACCCCTAATAATGGGAAGCTTAAAGACTGTGACAAGGAGCCTGAACCTGGTCCTAAATTTAGTCTCAAAACTTTTAAGAAATTGGCAGATGAATTCAAGATCCAGTACTTCAACCATAAGGATGAGAATAAGATTATGGGTTCTGGTAAAAATTCAGCCAGACATCAACAGCAATGGGAGCCATCTGTTGAGAATATTGAGGATGAATACGGACGAATTGCTCAAAATCCAACTGAAGAAATTGAGGTATATTGATGAAATATAAGCGAAACATGTGATGCCTTCTATAGTTTTAGTCCTTGATAAATTGTGAAAATATTATGTAATTCTGCCACATTGTTCTAGGTTCTCGGCGGTGACACTTTGGAGGCTGGAGATTTTAGCAGTGGATTTCCAATTCCAGCGATTTCCGATTCTCTGAATGCATGCACTTATCCTGAATATTTGAAATCTGGATGGAACTTGAATAATATGCTTACACTCCCAGGTTCCCTTCTTTCCTTTGAAAGCCCTGAAGCTGCGCAGAAATTTTCCCCTAGGGTACATGTGGGAATGTGCTTTTCACCACTCAAATGGGTAATGTCATTGATTTACTGCATTATACTTGCATGTTCATCACATCTTTGTTTCTTTCCTAATGAATCTCCTGTTTACTATCCTTTATAATCATTTGACAAAACAGAAAGTTGAAGAGCACCAATTATACTCATTATATTACATGCATTTGGGTGAACCCAAAGTATGGTATGGTGTCCCAGGAAGATGTTCTGTTGACTTTGAAACAATTTGGAAGAAGTATCTCGTTGGAGCACGAGATATGTATGCAGGACAGCCAGATATGCATGATAATCTGGTAAGAATGTGATTGCTTCTTGCATTGAAGAATTGTTTTATCATTGAAAAGTGACAGTGGTGTATGCTAAACACCCATTTGTTTCTTTATGTTAAAGATAAATTAAGCCTTTCAATGTGAATCTGTGCATGCTAATATCATATCATTGATTAGATAGATTCTGACTCTATTGGACTATTCATATACTAGTTTTACCCTTTCTGTCATTATGTCCCAACTATTACTATTTCCGGAACGTGTTTCTCAATCATCCATGTTTTAATGCCATAATTTTTCCATGAATTTGGATTTTAGAAGTTTCTTCGTCATACACACTGCTTTTTGTTTTATATTTTTCTTGTTACCTTTTGTAAGTAGTTGATTCCCAAATTTGAAGGAATGATAATTATATGTTCTTTTGTTTCATCAACTGAAACTCAATTGGGCAATGATCACTCAAAAAAGGAAGCATAGGTTTATCTAAGAGGAATTTTATTTGTGGGTTCTGAAGCATATTTAGCTCAGCCTTATTTATAGTTTTAAACGTTAGATGTAATGGCATCGTGTTAAGGTTTTTTTACCCCTCGTGCATATGTAAACCGAACCTTCTGCTCATTGTTTGACCCTAGTAATGCCTTGCACAATGCCATGTTCATTTATAAGACCCGCTTCAGTAAAAAGCTTAAACTCCTCTACTTTAGCTTCCAATATTCTTTGGTTGTATTTATTCTTTTGGCTCTGTTGATGTAACGTTTAATGTTATAGCCATCAATGTCCAACAGAGAGCAGAAATAGAAAATATTCTTCAATGCACTCAATTCTATGTGTGGGTAACTCCCAATGACATGAAATATAAGGTCTACAGTTCTTTTAGTACACAAGGGAAACATTATTTATTTGATAAATTGATTCTTAGTTTGAATATTTGGTACAGGTTATGCAGTTATCCTGCTCAGTATTGAAGGGAGAGGGTATACCAGTGTATCGGTGTATTCAGTATCCTCGTGAGTTTGTTCTTGTCTTTCCTGGAACATATCATTCAGGATTTGATTGTGGTTTCAACTGTTCTGAGGCAGCAAGTTTTGCTCCTCTTGAGTGGTTGCTACATGGACAGAATGTTGTAGACCTATATAGTGAACAGAAGAGAAAAACTTTAATTTCATACGACAAGCTGTTACTGGGAGCAGCTAGGGAAGCTGTGAGGACCCGATGGGAAACTGATATATGTATGAAGAGCACGCCCGACAACATAACATGTAAAGATGCCTATCAAAGAAATGGGATCTTGTCAAAAGCTTTTAATGTACGTACTTCAGTCCTAAATCCTAGATTCGATGACATCATTTATTAGTCAGTCACAAATCATGTTAGTTTTTCCCAAATATTCAACCATTCATCTTGAGGAATGAAAATGAAGAAATAGTGGCACAAATCTTTAGTTTTTTAATAATAAAAGACAGCTCTGAAGGTTCTCTCCCTCTTTTATTTTCATTCTTGCGTATGGATCTGGCTTTACATTTTGCTTCTCTCATGTTGAATACCCTATGCAAACTAATTATGTTTGTTTCCTCTGTGTAGTCTCGTATCAGGACTGAAAGTTTGAAGAGGAAATTTATTTCCACTTCTTTGAAGTCACAAAAGATGGATGAAAACTTTACTGCCAGTTGTAAAAGGGAATGTAGCGTATGTCTGCGTGATTTATTCCTGTCTGCTGTTGGTTGTCCGTGCTCAGATGACAAGTTTGTGTGTCTTGATCATGCAAAACAGCTTTGTTCTTGTCCTTGGACAGGCAGAATTCTCCTTTACCGTTATGAAATCAGTGAATTGGAGGTTCTTCATCAAGCTTTGGATGGAAAACTAAGTGCAGTCTATAAATGGGCCAAAGAAGATCTTGGTTTAACTGTGCGCTCAGTTGCCTCCCAGAAATCAAAACTAACCCCAGAAAAAGTAAATGATTCAAAAGACTCGGTAAAAGAACCTATATTGCAGTCTGCGCGGGATGCATATAACAAGTGGAAACAGCGTAAATCGCAGGCAACACCAAATTCTTTGGTGGAGAAACAGAGCGAAATGGCCTTCCAAGCCAAGCGGACCCCTAGTAGTACTCACAGTAGTCCGTACGCCATTCACCCAAAAAAGAACACAACTTTACTTCATTCAGCAATATCAAATGAGGTCAAAGCTAAAGAGAAAATGGTGGGGCCCAAATCTGCTGCAACAAGCATTGGTAAAGGAAGTAATTCTGCTGGGATCAAACCTGATAGCAAGGCAATTGGGGATAAGCTCACAATTTCAAAGAAAGTAGGAGACCCAAAAATTTCTGAAGTTTCTTCATCAACTCCAGGCTCGCGTTTCTTGTCTTTACTACAAGAGAACATTTGGATTGATGTTTCGTCTAGTTCTTCAGAATCCGATGAGGATTAGAAAATCTAATCCAGAAAGAAAGCTTTTACTTTTTACAAAGTCCTCTCTAGGTTTATTGAGGCCTAAAGCTAACTCTAAAATAAGACATTGACAAAAAACAAGAGACCTTTATTGCTAATAATTTTATTTTATTATAATGTTATTAAATTATGCTAATTAGTATATCTTTTTTCGTTGGTGAGACCTTGTACTCACTGTTCTTAACAAAATTTGGCGCCTAAAATGCATGTTATAAAGATTTTTTTTGGGCAATTGAATTCCAGGTCCATTGTTGTTTCTTCCCCATTAGAATGTGGCAATAGTTGAATAGCATCAGATTGCTGAAAACTTATTAGAATGTGCTCTTTTTTTCCTTGTAATGAGTTATACTTTCTTTGATCTTTAAATAATGTGTTAGAAGCCGGAGCAAGTCATTAGGGTCTGTGTGCGTGTTTTCATGTTTTATTTTTCTCGAGAAAAGAATATATTTGTTAGTTTTTTCGTATTAGTGAAGTTGCACTTTGTTTTTAAAATTGGCCATAGAAGTTCATATTTAAAATATTTTAAACGATGAAGTGAGCTCAATTGTTGGTATAATCAAACTTGGTTTTATTTTTCTCATGAAAACAATCTATTTGTTACTCTGTTCATATTACAACATAATAACAATAATAAAATACTTCCTTAAAAAAAACAATAATAAAATACTTACTCCGATCTCGTATATAAACAAGAACCTTGCTTTTTAAGCCCCCCTAAAATCTCCAAAGGCCCCCTAAAATACTGAATTTGCCCTTTTATACAACATATGGTAGATATATACCGAACCAGTTAGGAAGATAACTACGGGATACTCAATTACATGATCTGGTAGATATAATTCGGATTTGTTAGGGATATAACTTCAGAACGGCATGTTACAGAAATTGCGATGTTTTGCCGCAGTTATTATATAAGACACGACATTTATATAAGACAAAACACAATTTTGGTTCTCTTATTTCCTCTTTTGCACTCCACTTAAATTTTATTCTAAACTTTGCAATTTTCCATAAGAAT
>Ga0315915_1002244_pt1 | contig 24252 bp, 16 predicted proteins | sample MpolbnodulesMG_FD_207738 | JGI IMG/M metagenome (GOLD analysis project Ga0315915, IMG submission 207738) | Medicago polymorpha root nodule microbial communities from Los Angeles, California, United States - branched nodules | ecosystem: Host-associated > Plants > Roots > Nodule | place: USA...
TAATTTTCTCCTCCATTGATTGTGAAATTCCAGCCAAAGGAGTACTTGAGAATAGCAGATAAAGCAGCATCCTTTATTAGGAATCAACTTTACAACACAGAGACTCGTAGACTACAACATAGTTTCAGAAATTCTCCATCTAAAGCTCCTGGTTTCTTGGATGATTATGCCTTTTTTATTTCTGGATTACTCGATCTCTATGAATTTGGAGGTGAAACCAACTGGCTTTTATGGGCCATTGAATTGCAGGAAACCCAGGTAAAGATTGATGTCTGGACTTGATGGAAGTTTCGGTGTTTTTATTGCCAGAACTTCAGTTGCTAATGAGATGCACTGCTTGCAGGATACTTTGTTTCTTGACAAGGATGGTGGTGGATATTTCAATAATACAGGAGAAGATTCTTCGGTTCTTCTCCGTGTGAAGGAAGACCATGACGGGGCAGAGCCCTCGGGGAACTCGGTCTCCGCGTTAAATCTTATAAGGTTGGCTTCATTGGTTTCTGGAAGTAAGGCTGAGCATTATAAGCAAAACGCAGAACATCTATTGGTATGTAAACTCCTCTCTTTCCTCATAAAAAACAGTTTCTCCTTGTTTATGCACTAGTTGGATAGGATTATTATTGGGAATGAATATATTATCTACCAGGTGACCACTAGATCAGTTGCAACTAACTAGGATTCCCTTTAAACGGTATTGCAGGCAGTTTTTGAGAAAAGATTGAAAGATACGGCTATGGCGGTGCCTTTAATGTGTTGTGCAGCAGACATGCTGTGTGTACCTTCCCGTAAGCAAGTGGTATTGGTGGGTGAAAGGACTTCCGAGGAATTTGAAAGCATGCTTGCTGCAGCTCACGCGTTATATGATCCCAATAGAACAGTGAGTGAAGTTATTCTTTATAAAGCTAATGTCTCCATGTTTCTGTATGGTTGTCAACAATAATATTTGTGTTGGTGTTAATTGCAGGTTATTCATATAGATCCCAACAACAAAGAAGAGATGGATTTTTGGGAAGTAAATAACAGCAATATTGCTTTGATGGCGAAGAATAACTATTCAGGCAGCAAGGTTGTAGCTCTTGTATGCCAAAACTTCACTTGTAGTGCCCCTGTCACTGATCATTCGTCACTTGAAGCTTTGCTCTCCCAAAAACCCTCCTCGTAGTTGAAAAAAGGTATTTGGTTCTGATTTATGAGGGGTGAAAGTGCATCCCAGTTAAAGCTCCCTCTTAAATTTCCGCCCCGCTTGGTATACATATCTTATTGGTTCTGACTACTGTATCAAATAAAAGTAGATGTTGTTCTCCATGGAGTAAGAGTGATTTGTAAATATACTCAAGCCGTTGGCCTGTGCACAAGAGTCCTGAAATTTTCTTCAAAATTCACACAGAATGAAGAAAGTGTATGTGTAGGTCACTTTTGAAACAAAGGTTTAAATCTTCTATTTGCTCCTTCCAAATATTTATTTTTTGTCCTTGCAAAAAAAAATTAACTATATGTATTTAGAATATTTGACTATATTCCCTTCGACATGATGGAGATAAAGGACCAAAATAAAAGTTACTACATACTTTCAGAGACTTATTCATATATAAATAATTATTACAGTGAGTTTAATATAGTTTTTTTTTTCTTCTCCATGAATGAACCGCAATAACAAAATCATAGCTTGGCTAACTACATGTGAGATTGACGGAATCACATTGATTTATCGTGATTTTAATAGAAACTACACCTTTGAGCTTTCAAACATTGTCATGTTTTATTGTGAAAGCAATCAGAAATTATAATAAAACACAATTCTTTATTTTTAAATTAGGGTCATTTTAAGATTACTATAAACAATGACATATCCTTTTAAACTTAATATGAGAAAGTGTAGTCAATTTGCATCAAATGTAAATGTTATCAAGTTTGACTTTAATCATCAGACCGTACGATTATTAGGACAAGACAAAAACGGATAGGAATGGATAGGATGTGCAGTTGTGCACCTCACAGCAAACTAGATAAAATCATAATGGCATATTTTTTTTATTTGAAAATTATACTAGCACATTGTATTTGATATGAATCAGTCAATAGTGACATTATACATCAAATAAAAAGATAAAACTACCCATGTGGCAAATATATATAATAAAAAAAAAATGAAACATTTTATATTTTTTGAGAGGAATTTCTAGTTTTAAATTTTCAAATCATTTAAACAAAATTACACAATTCTAAAAAATCGTGTTTATTCTTATGGTTTTACTTAATATTATATGCAATTTTAGGTCCTTTGATCACTTTGCCTCTATCTGGTGATGACTGTCCCAACCTTTCATTTTCTCAAACGAGGAAGACCCCACGTAGCCCTACTCATTTTTCTTCACATTACCATCTCAAATTTAAATTGTCAACACCTGTGAATTTCTTAATAGCTTACGGTTCAAAATACCAAAATAAGTGATGTAAATGTAACTTGTAAATATATTTTTTTTATTAGAATAAAATCAACCTTATACCACCGTTCTAATTTTAAATTGTTTATTTCACATTGCATCCTTTTGAATGAACCTTGTTTTATGATTTTCGAACTCTTAAACCGAACAATAACCACTAATTAACTGTAAATTAAACATCAAACAATACAATGGTAAACATTTCCCCTTTGAAGTAATTAAAAATTAATCGAACATGTAAATGTTACAACTGCATCATCATAATAAAACTAAGATCTACTCAAAACAGCACACAGAAACCCTAAAATTCTTGAGAAGCAGATCCAATTTCACCTTTCCCTTTTCCAACCTTCTTAGGAAGAAGTGTCTGATGAATATTAGGCAAAACACCACCATTAGCGATGGTCACAGCTCCCAAAAGCTTGCTGAGTTCTTCGTCATTCCTCACAGCAAGCTGAATGTGTCTCGGAACAATTCGATTCTTCTTGTTGTCCCTCGCAGCGTTACCAGCCAATTCCAAAACCTCAGCAGCGAGATACTCGAGTACGGCAGAGAGGTAGACCGGAGCACCGGCGCCGACACGTTCGGCGTATTTTCCGGCCTTGAGGAATCTTGCAATTCTTCCGACGGGGAATTGAAGACCGGCTTTTGAAGATCTTGAAACTGATTTGGAGGCTTTTGGTTTGCCTCTTCCTCCTTTGGTTGTTGTTGTTGTTGCACCTTTGGAACTCATTTTCGGTTTGAATTTGGAGAAAAGAAATTGAAAACCCTAAATCTTGAGAGAGATAAAAGATAAAAGATAAAAGATTATGAAGTGTGAAGACGATGGAGTGTTATTATATAGGAATCCAACCTTTGCGCTTATTGGTTGAGAGGGTAAAGCACGGATCGCCAGCGTGGCACTTCCATTCGCGGGAAAACAAATTTTATTTCTCGTTTTGTGGTATCTTCAAGCTTTGCGCTTATTGGTCAAGAGAGTTAGGCACGGATTGCCAGCGTGGCATTTCCCACTTAGATTCACGGTAAACCACATTTTATTTTGTGGCATTCGCCTCATTTTGTTGTCCAATCTAACTAAATCAATTAAAGGGGGAAATGACGTAAAAATTTTGTATAAAACAGTAGTAATACGTGTATAAATTCATACATAATTCTATAAATTAAATGTCATAGAGGAATGCTAGCATCACTAACTTTTGAACACTCTCTCTAGCACCCATTCTTTTATTGGATAAAATCAATGTATGTCTCACTACTTTGTGTGTGTTCTATTTCCAATGTGTAGACCCACAATGATTTAAATCAATAAGAGAGTGAGTATTAGAGAGAGTGTTTAAAAGAGAGTGTTGCTAGCACTCTTCAATGTCATATCTTTCCGCTTTTATCGACAAGAAACATTAAAACTGTAAAACATAATTACCAAGGCAGAAATTGAAAGAGAAGATTTTTTTTTTTTTTTACCAGATATTGAAAGAGAAGATATTAAACCAAAACACAATATTTTTATGACAAATTTTTATTTATCAATCAATAAAAGATATAGAGTTATCTATGTTGAATTAACATCAATCCAAATTGTTTATTTGTCTTTTTACTATTTAAGCTATAGATAATGAACGACAAATAAATGATTTTAATTAAGGTCGACTTAGCATATTCATCTCTACGTTTTTTGTTGATGAAAAATGTAGTTGCCGCCTTTTTTTATATAAGGTCAAAATAAAATAAAAATTTATAACGTCAAATGTTGTTTTTATTTTTGTTGATTGTTCATTTATTGTTGTAATTTAATCATATTTTAATGGAATTTAATTGATAATTTAAATAATGTTATAAAAATAGTTAAAATAAAGGGTAGAAATGGGAAGAAAATATACAATCTAGATTAATGCATCTCTTGTGCATGTTGGTGGTACAAATACAACTTCGCATGAAGGAAGAGGAAAATACAACCTTGTAAACACATATATGTTGGTCTTTTGCTCGAGATTCAAGGTTTTTTAAGGCTTAAACATTCTTTTGGTCTCTTATCTTATTTCAGGGTTCGTATTGGTCCCTTATTAAAAAAAAGGTGCATGTAGATCCTTTGATTTGTTTAATTGGTTCCAAGTTAGTCCAGTGCATGCAACTTGTGGTTTTGAAGTATGTGATCTGTGCGAATTTAGGTTGAATCCACTCTCTGCACCGTTGTTCAACGATATCATAAAGAAGCTGATGAGGAACCTCGTGAATTTGCATTTTAGCTCAGATTCAGATGAAGAAGATTGGTTGCAATCTCTGATACAAATAGATGACTTTTTTTTTGGGGGGGGGGGGGGGTATGGATTCCAATGAACCCGTATTAAATTTTGATTTATATAGAGAATTGGTAAAGTGAGAAGAAGAAGACGGTGACTTACATGCCATGTGTGCTGTAGTCAACAATGTTAGCCTATAATGGATGGAAATGACTAATGTGGGGGGTATGGATTCCAATGAACCCGTATTTAATTTTGATTTATATAGAGAATTGGTAGAGTGAGAAGAAGAAGATGGTGACTTACGTGCCACGTGTACTGTAGTCATTAGCCTATAATGGATGGAAATGACTAATGTGGCACCAATTAAAAAAAAATAAAGGACATGTTTGCACATTTTTTTAAATAAGGGACCAATGTGAACCTCAAAAAAGTGTTTAAACTTTTTTTAATCTCATTGAATTGTTCCATTTAATATAAGTTTGTTGATTCTCTTTCTCCACTATTATTCTCTTATTTGCTAGTTACCTCTATTGTTGGAAACCAGTCTCTCATCGTATACAATTCATTATTCAATATAAGCTTTGATTTAATTCTATGTCTAAAGTTTTTCCGATGTGCACTCCGAAAAAGATTTACAGACTTAGCAAGTGTGAGACATCGTCTTGCTATTTAAGGGATATGTTTTAAGCCATGCATAAATGTTAATGCCTATACATAGAGTTAGGTTTATATTCACGTTCAACTATATGATCATATGTTATTGAATCAATAAACTATTTTGCTCAACGTCAGAATTCGATTGATAAAATGGATTTCGTGCCGTTAGGCAAACATGTCAACGTACGACGAGGGATAGGTGAAGTTATATTTGAATTTTAGAAAGTGTACAATCGATCAATGTGAATCATTGAACGTGAAGTTTATTTCAACCTGTTATTTACAATTATGATAAACAAACAACTTTGCTTTCCAAATTTGATTTGAATCGTGTGTAAAAAGAATAGTTTGAACTAATGTGCGGTCTTTGTGGTCTAATACGTAATTTTTTAGAAACCGGCACGATGCTTATAGTGGTGCAGAGGACACACAAACATCCTCGCATCACACACCGAACTCGATAGTGTTTGGTGTGAAAGGAAATATATTACAGTCTAGAGCATATCATACGGTTGATATACATTTCGTTGTTTTTCGCGTTGCACATATCATACGAAGAAGCTTTTTCCTAAAAGTTTTTTTCATTTTAGAGGTTCCCTAAAAGATACTCCTTCCGGTCTCGTATGTAAACAACAATAAAAAAAATAATCACGGTCTCAAATATAAACAAAATTAAAGTCTACTATAATTATTATATTCAACGACACTATTCCAAATTATCCTTAAATTAAATTTTCATATTTCAATGTTTTCAACAATTTCCAAAACACTTTTAAGGGTAAAATTGAAAATAGTGTTTTTTTTCTCTTTCCGACAGCTTAAATGTTTTTAGACAATTTTTTATAGGGTGCGTTTTTTTGGTTTTTTACTTACATATTACAACCGGATGGAATAATGTCTCCGTAAGAATGACACCTTCACCTTATAAATTAGTTTTGTAAGAATGAATTATGTCATATATAAAAACCTAAAATGAGCAATTAAGTGAGATAAATTATAGTACATAAGATTAAATCAATGGAAAAATACAATTAATGTATTATTTGATATTCTAAGAAAATAAAAGATATGAAGAGTGAAAAAATGTAAATGTGAGAGACACGGAAATTAATGAGTAGGGGAGTATATAATTTCGACTATTTCCAACCTGAACCTTGACCTCTGTCTTGTATTGATATACAGTTGCACGATATCTTATTTAAGTTTGTTATTATCATGTGAAATAGTATGCTTGACAATTTCTCATTCACCTGTCACGTAGTAAATGTTTTGAAGAACCATATCAACTTTGGTGTGTTAAAAAAAAAAATTGAAGGAAAAAAAAAAACTTAAAATGTTAGTGATTATTACTATTATTTTCTGAGGGGATGTTAATAATAATTATTTTTTCTGAAGGAAGTAATTATTATTATTTTGTGACCACTCTATTTTTACATTCTTTCTCTATAATGTGCAGTACACTTTAAAATGCAATTCCTAATTCATATGGCATGGCATATTCGCTCGCTATATGTTTGGAGAGAGCAATGCTCTATTTTGGGATGTGAATGTGGCTATTGATGAGTGGATACAATTTCCATCACTTTCAACTTCAAGTACAAGGACCCTAACAAAAGCATGAAAGACTAGTACACTACACTCACGTGTAAAATATTCATGGTGTGCTGCTCATTTCTTTGTCATGGTCAATGCAGTTGCGGGCTACATGAACTTTATCAGTTTATCCCCATTTTGAATCTTCATATTCTTACTATTTTTTTCCAATTTTGAATCCAATGACCTGAAGGTTATTTTTAAGTTAAATAAATACAAAGAATATTGTACCCAAAAAAAAATACAAAGACTAAAACGAGTAATTAATAGCCCAATTTATAGGCTTAGGTTTTATTCTCATCTCTAAACTTTTGTTTTCAGACGGTTCGTTGTATCGTTGTAACTTTGTTTTGTTTCTTTATGCACTACTTGTGCTAGGGAGCAAAACTTTTGGTTGTCAATATATATCTCATTTTGACTTGTTCAAAAAAAACAATAGCCCAATTGTTATATATATACAAATTCAAACGAAATGTATAAATAAATAACAATACAAAGAGCTGTTTTTATTTGTGATTTATTTATTTATGAGCTTGCTTAATATAATGGGTAACCTTTTTTTTTCACAGAATAATGGGTAACCCATAACCCAATTTTTATACTGTTATTATATATATATATATATATATATATATATAAAGTAATAATAATAATATCCTTCCTTCAAAAAAAAATAATAAAAAGGTATCAGGAGAAACATGAGGAGCTGTTTTAATTTGTAATTGATTTTTTTTTTTTGTGAGCTTGGCTATTAATGAAATTAAACCCATCGTAGTATACGAATGGGCAAACTTCATCATTGTCTAAAACAGCCTGCTTTAATCTTCGGAGAATGATGGATGGTACGAAGCATTGCATTTGAAAATAAAATCGACGAAGAGCAATGTTATGTTATTAAATTGAAACTACATGTTTGTCCATTACTTTTTTTTTTTTTTTGAAGCAAATGGAGCGTAGATGGAAACCATCTCCTACACTTTAGATATACTACATATTTGTCCATTACTTTTTTTTTAAAGCAAATGAACATAGATGGAAACACTCTCCTTAGATATATTAAAATGAAAATAAAAGAGGGGACATAAACATAACTCAGTTAACAGTGGCGGATCTCTTAAGGGGCAGGTAGGTATCATGACATCCCCCAGATTTCCCTTATATACTATATTAGGTGTAATATATCAATAACAATTTGGCTGTTGCAATGGTAAGGGGGGTGCCATAAATTGGTTCCGGTCGCGGGTTCAACACTACCTGTTGTCCATAGAAGTTTGGCACCCCCAACAAATTAGCTCAAGATCCGCCATTGTCGGTCAAACCATATAAACTGCCCCAGTGAATATATAAATCATTCAAATACAACAAAAATGGTCTAAATGAAGTCGAATCAAACACACAGACACACTCCTCAAGCACTATCCAATGAACCTGCGTACAAGCGCACGAAACCAAGCTTTAACATCTCGTAATAAAATATGTACTCGTATCATTTTCTGAAATTTTCACACTTTTAATTATAATCAAATATATTTTGTAACACATTCCATTAAAATATTATCCAAGCTTTTTTTTAATGAAAAATATTATCCAAACATAAACAATACTACACACACTCGTTAGACCTAAGTTTACGAAAAAATAATGCTAGCTCAAACTTACTTTTACAGACTTTAATCTAAAGACGCTAAAATTTTATGTTTTTGGCATACTTAATTTATTTCAATAAAAAAATTTGAAGAAATTTTATTTCAATAAATCCCCTATTAAAAAATAAATAAAATTAAGGAGATAAATTATTTATTTTTATATGGAAAACATACGAATTTGGTATGTTACTTATTTATATTAATTGTAGTTGAGAAAATTAACAATAATAAGAAATAGACAAATATCTAAATTGATTGCATTTCCTATTTATCACGATGTAGTTGAGAAAGTTAACAATGATAAAAAATAAACAAATATCTAAATTGATTGCATTACCTATTTATCACGATGATTGTGATGAGATTATTAGTGGGCAGATTAGATTCCTTAATAATATATCCGATCTTAAATATATGTAAAATAAATTTTTGTAAATTTATTAAATAAATGATATATTTTGTCTAAATTATAAATATGATATAAAACAATTATTGAAAGAAATGAAGAAACTAAATCGTTTAACATAGATTCAAATATAAATGGATGCTAGTAAAAATCTTATCGCACAATCAGGCTATAACCGTTGAATCTTTAATATCATTTTTTTACAATGAATCTTTAATATCCTATGTTATAGAATCTTAAGTTAAATATGTTTTTGTTTTTTTATAAATATTGCGATTTTTCGTTTTAGTTTCTCTAATTTATTTTGCTTTCCATTCACATTTTTGTCTCTGCTTACCTTTCATATTTTTTAATAAATTTTTGTCGAAATATTTAATATATTATAATAAAACCTTATAAAAAAATTAGTTTTTTTATTTTAACAGAACATGAATATTAAATATGAATTTATAAATAAAATATATTTAATTCATAATGTATTAAGAAAATTAATTTTTTTTAAAAGAGAATTCAATAATGTAGTTAACATGATTGCACGAAAAAAAAATCAAATTTTTAAAACCCTAGTTGTCACCACCTATATTCTTATTGTCTATCGAAGATAAGTGAATTGGGGTTAATTTTGACTAAGAATCACCCATCTGAATTATTTTTTTCTTCTCTTTTTAGTTAATAAGCGATTTCCATGTATTTTCAGTTTGCTTTGGTAATTTCGTCATCTTGGCACGACTTTGTTTGTTTTGATTTCCCGTCTTTATGTAATGTGTTTTTTATTTCCCATCTTAATGAGGTGTTTATTTGATTTAAGTTATCTGTATTAGGGTTAAAAATTAGTTTTGAGCAAGTGCAGTTTAAATCGATGACTTTAACGAAGTGAATGTTGCAAATCCAGAGACATAAGTATTTCACAGACTTGGATATAGTAATATTTTTAGGCAAAGATACTTTGCCGTTTTATGTTATTAACATAAATGATGCGAGTTTGTTCGTAGATCCTTTTTGTGTTCAGCGGCTTTGAATTTGTATTTTATCGATGTACTATACCAATTTGAGTAAATGAATATTGTTTATTTTTGTATAAAAAAATTATTTTTGAATAATACGCATGGATTAACTTAAAAACATGAGACTGAAAACGGCGATGGAAAACTTTTGGGAGACTACCAGTCAAAGAAAAATACTAGAAGACTATAAAAGAAAATTAGAATATTCATAGGGATAAAAAACATACTTAACCATAAAATTTTTATTTATTTATTTTTTTATAAATGAGATGTATGCTTATTTGTTTTTTAAATAGAAGGGGAAAAACTAGAAAAAGATTCAAACTAGAGTCGAACAAACCCTACGTTTATGCCATATGTTATGAGGATAAAGACCATATCATGAAGAGCTTCATACAAGAGTGTTATCGCTTGGAATACATTTTTTAGTTAGGAAATCAGATGCGGCGTCAAACTCACAAAATTTGTCGCAAACTAACCATCCAATCTTTACGAAAAAGGTGTTTGATAGTTATGATCAAATTTCTATAGTTGTGACATGCATTCAAATTCTTTTAGAGGAGATCAACAACAATAGTTAAATGAGAGAGAGAAAAATCATGCTTATTTATTTAATTAAATTTTTACACTATAATTCGTCAAAAAGAAAAGCTTTTCGCAATACAATATTTTTATTTTTTGACAAATTTTACAACACAATATATGAAGCCCTGTATGTGATTATTAAATCAATTCAAACATTTGCCTTTTGCGGTATATATACAAACACAGTCGCTACAAAAACAACATTCCATGGCATTATTCTCTATCAATATAAAACTCGTATACAGCTTTCCAACCAAGAAAAAGGTGGATATTAAGTAACTTTCAAGTACATTTTTATTATAAGCAACTTTCAAGTGTTTCTCAACCAATAAACAATTTCACAAGTAGAAATAGAAATATAAAGCTGTGAAAAACAATTCGTCAATTCTATTGGTAGTAAATCCAAACAAAATTCAACAATTTAAGCACTGTCTACACTCCAATATTCTTTGCTCGTTTAGCATATGACATGTCACATGTGTTTATCCTTTGTAGAATCAAAATTCTATCACTCACACCACACCATGATTGATCATTCTACAAAAATTTAACAAATTCACCAAACCAAAGAAAAACAGGTTTAGATCCCGTGCTTTCGCGATTCTCATAATTTTCAAAGATACGGTATATAAATGTACAAGCACACTATTCATAATTTTTTTTTTACTTTCCCGAAGAGATAAATACCGTGTACACCGTAATCATTATTATAAACAAAAATCAAAATATAAATATTTTTTTCCCTTTCCCAAGGAGATAAATACTGTGTACACCGTAAATAGTGACAGGAGGTAAGACAGACATTCATTTATAAATACAATTGATTCTACATTCGTTAGTTTTTTTTGTTAGTAATAAATAATATAGTAAATGCCCTAGTTGATTCCTCACAATTTTTTCGCAAACCAATTTAGCTTAAAAAAAATAAATTTAATCTTTAATTTATTATAAAAGAGAGATTAATTTATATTCGACATACGATTCTTCCCGGTGTTAATTTAGGTGAGTTAATTTATCTTCATTAATTTTTTTTATCTTTGATATAAAAATATTAAGAACTAGTTTGAATTTTGATTTTGTCTTAAACTAATTGGGTTGAAAGAAAATTACGATTGAGATGTAATTACCAAAGAAAATGTATGAAACAAAGACCACTGTGATTACACTCAAAACTTTCACTTCTTCTCACTTAAAATATGTCAATCAAATCATCTAATTATTTGACAAACAAAAATTTAGATTTAAAGAAAATTGTGAGCGATCAAATTAAATTAAATATTTTTTTAGTGAAATTAAATTAAATATAATACAATACTAAGTCGTACTACTAAATTAACTTACACTACCAAAAAAAAATTAACTTAACAAAGTCATTAAAAAAATTAACCTAACAAATATATTTTCTGAATAAAATAAATGTAAGAATGTAGGTAGGAGTAGTAATAAATGTGAAAAGCGGCATAGTAAAAAAGAAAGAAAAAAACAAGGAAGAAGAGGATAACGAATAAATGATAAAAATGGACAAACAAGCAAGTTAAAAACACGCGCGAAACACAAGCGCGTTAGTTAATGAGCTGTTTTTCTTTTCGGACAAGGTAACAGGATAGGAATGGTTTGAAGTAGAAACAAACATAATAAAAATAAAAATAAAAATCAATAAATTCCATTCCAAAGGGTAAAAATTAGTTTCCTTCTTTGTTTCACGCATTTTCTTCCCTTAAATCAACTCTCTTTCATCTTTTGTTTTTTCTCTTAAATTATTATTGTTTCTAACGAAAAATAAATAATTATTATTATGATTAATTAAATAATTAAAAAAAAAACGCGGCTGCTGTATTCACCAAAAACAGAGAGAAGAGAGAGAAAGACAGAGACAACAAACACAAACCCTGTTGTGTTGTTGATTCGATCGTAGCTACAAACAATAACATTCAAACTTTCTTAATTTTCAACACACACGTTTTTTTCTTTTCATTTCTTTTTCGATTCGCTTGTTCTTAATTTTATTGTAATTTTTTCATTTTGGTTGAATTTGAGGTTTTGATTTCTACATAATCGTGTTGGTTATTATTATTTTCAATTATCGGTGGATTTTTGTTTCTGAAGAAGAATGGATCGAAGTTGGAGTTGGAAGAAGGTTTCTCAATGTGAAGGTTTAAGTTTGAGGGTTTGATTAATTTTTTTTATTTAATTTTGTGATTTTTTTTTTTTTGGTGAATTTTTTGTTTGAATGATTTCTGCTGGAGATAGGGATGAAATAAAGGGATTAGGGTTAGGGTTAGTGTTAGGGCTTGGTAGTAGAAGGAGAGAGATGGTGGAGTTTGAGCTTGAAGAAGGTGAAGCTTTTTCATATCAAAACCGTGAACAAGATTTTGACACCACTGTTGATCCTGATGTTGCCCTTTCTTACATTGTAAGCTTCTTTTTACTTCCTTTAATTTGTCCTATATGTTTTGTTTTGTTGTTTTCTAGTTTCAATATTGTCTTGTTTTACTTTCTTAGATCTATGACTTGAATTTAATTTGTTTCAATTCAATGGTTGGTTGGTATAACTTTGATGATGTAATTGTGTATTTTATTGGGAGTTTAATTGATTTGTTGTCTTGTGAGTTTTATGGAAGATTTTGGTTTTAGATTTTTTGATTTTTTTTTGTGGTTTTTGTGATTTCAACTTGATGCATTGAGTAATTGAAGTAATTTCTGAGCAATTTGTTGGATCTTATTATGGAAATATTACAATGATTATTTGTTTTTTACTTGTGAATTTCTATCTGCAGTTTTGGAATACTGTTTTCCCTTAGATTGACTTGTATATACAATGTTCCTTGGGAACTGAAAGCGAGTGGAATAGTTTTATTTATATTTTCCTTTATAATTATGAGACATGAAATACATTTCTAACCATTTATGCTTCAAAAAACTATTAATATTTTGGGAATTATGTGTGTTGATGAAATCGAGGAACTTAATTAAGTTGAAATTTAATGCGTAACTTTGAGGTCAATAATCAAAACATCGAGTTTTGCTCCGTCTGTCGTTGCTTTTGGGGATGCTCTTTGTCTCCATATTATTACTTTTCTTAATACCCGACTTTGTCAATTATGAAATTTAATGCGAACTTTGAGATCGATGATCGAAACATTGAGCGTTGTTAACGCAACTTTGAGATCGATAATCCAAACATCGGGTGTTGTTCCGTCGTTGCTTTAGGGGATGCTCTTTGTTTGCATATTATTACTCGTTTGAATCTCTGACTTTGTTAATTATGAAATTTAATGCCAACTTTGAGATCGATAATCGAAACATGGAGCATTGTTCCGGCGTTGCTTTAGGGGATGCTCTTCGTTTGCATACTATTGTCCGAATCTCTGACTTTGTTAATTAGATTTAGTTTTTTCTTTTGCAATCAGTCATTCTTTTTTCTTTTCTCTCAATGATTTCTGATTTTTTTTTCCTACTCAAGGATGACAAACTTCAAGATGTCCTTGGACACTTTCAGAAAGATTTTGAAGGTGGGGTGTCCGCTGAGAATCTGGGTAAGTTTTTAACTTAGAACCATGGTTCATCTCACACTGGCCTACATAATAAATAGGTTTTTTGTTCTAATGATATTATGAAATAATATTACAGGGGCAAAATTTGGTGGTTATGGATCATTTTTGCCTACCTATCAGCGCTCTCCTGCCTGGACTCATCCAAGGACTCCACAAAAAAATCATAGTCAAAATTCACCTAGATCTCCTAATAACTTGCACTCGGAGGTACATTTATGGTTCTAAAACGAGGCATCGATGTTTGTGGCACATTTTTTTAAAACAAAATTATTGATTCTATATAAGATTTTATGACTAGCCCTTGAGCTACTTTTTCGTTTTCGGTATACTCGATATTCATTGATACTGTACTATATACAGAGTGGACAAGGGGATGCTGTACAATGTTCAACCGGAACTCAACTATCGAGACTTGGCCCAGGTTCTGCTACCTCCTCGAGGCTGGCTGCAATTAAGGGACTCTCTTTAGATGATGGAACAAATAACGAAAATTGCATGGCAATCACTAATGCCGAGGCATTAAATTCTAAGTATCAGTCTCTAAACACGAAAGCTGCTAGCATATCAGACCAGAAGACTCTGAAGGTTCGAATCAAAATTCCTGACGATTTGTCAACACGGAAAAATGCTGCCATATACAGTGGACTTGGTCTAGATGTGTCACCTTCATCATCACCGGATGACAGCCCCTCAGAAAGTGAAGGAATTTCTCGCGGCCCTCTAGATGCTCCCTTTGAATCTCCGACCAGTATCCTAAAGGTGAATTATCTGCCTGCAACTAGATTCTCTATTTTCTTCATATTGAGATTGATTAGATGTATTTTTTAAATGGTGGCCTGGAACAGATTATTACAACCTTCCCTGAGCGGCTGTCGCCTCTTCATGATGATCTCATTGAATTAACTGAGAAGGAAGTGCGTACCAGAGACAGCATCCCCGGTCCTGTTCATATAGATGGCCCAGAAAGTTCCGGCATGTTACTAAATGAATCCAATATTGTCAAAGGTGACAGAAAATTGTTGGGAGGGAAAAAAGTGAAGTCCCTAGAGGACTATGAGTCCTCGATGGAATTTAAGGGTTGCAGTAAGAAGAATACTCGTAATGATGTGGGAAGGCCGTCAAGAAAAGAACAAGCTGCAGATGCTTTGACTATGGAGGAGTTAGTTTCAAACACCATGAAACTTCCACTTTTGTCCAATTTGCATTCTCCCAGTGAAGACTCGTTAAAGGATGTCGATGGGCCATGTAATTCACTGAAGGAAGCCAACAAGGGTGTGGTGAAGGAGAAAACCTTGTCAGACCAAGCACAAAAGGAAGGGGTGGACCAGGCATCTGCCGAAGTGAATGGTTTTTCTGAGAGGGCAAAAGGAGGTTCTGGAAGGAAAGTTGTGGGAGACAAGGTTTTGCTCGATGACACCAAAGTTAGGACAGCATCAAACACTGAATGTGTAGAGCCTCCTAAGAAGCCTAATAAAAAAAGAGGTAGCATGGGCGAACAAGACAGTACGACATTGCCTTTTGTGACAGATCATTCATATCCTGCGGGGAAGAAGAAATCAAAGGGAATTCATGACACCATGATTATCGAGAGGGAAAAAGAAAACATGAAGGTTGGATCCTCTTCGATCCCCAAAACAAAAAGGAGTACCGATGATAGTTATACATCAAGAAATGAAATTGAAGATGTCAAAGTACAAAAGGGTTCTGGGAAGGCTAGAGATGCTTATAGAGATTTCTTTGGAGAATTGGAAGAAGATGAAGATAAAACCGATTCGCCAGAAACCCCTTATGAAGCTAAACCGAAGGAATCTGAGGCGGTTGAGAGGAGCACGCCAGAAACAAATCTTGGAGCAAAGGAGACATCTGGTGCTAAGAAAATGGATAAGTCGTTAACAGCAGAAGTATATCCTAGAACAGCCACAAATGTCTGGTGCACTGGAAATGCACCTAGTATTGATGCAGAGAACGGAAATGGGGTTCCTGCAATGTTGCCTCCTGTTGACATGGATGATAATTGGGTACAGTGTGACAGGTGTCATAAATGGCGTCTTCTTCCTGCTGGCACAAACCCTGATAGCCTACCTGAAAAGTGGCTGTGTAGCATGCTTAATTGGCTGTAAGTTCTAATTAATTGTTTAAAGCTTTTAAATATATTTGTTCATGTTTCATTTCATTATTAAAAATACCAAGAACTAACAAGCTTGGAGGTAAATTGGAAATAGTCTTTTAAGATGGAGTGTGATGTTGTATCAGAGGTTTGATCCTCCACGAAGCTACATATTTTCTCCTGCTGAAATGTTTGCTCTTCCAGTGCAGTAAAAACGTGCTAACAAAACTACATTAGATGTTAAAATATAATTGGAATTGGGAACTGCTTATTGACTGTGCTGGATAACACATTATATTGATTATGCTGAATAACACACTAAGTAAATTAAATTTTCTCTTTCAAATTGTCAGAGAAATAACATCAAACCAACAACCATTCATGTGTCTCTACCTAAGTTTAAGTTTTTTTTGCGATTGTTAGTTCATGGTATCAAAGCCTTTACTGCCAAGTGGTCTAGAGGTCAATCCTTGCTACCTTCATGATTTTAATAAAAATCTGAATTTTAACTTAAGGTAAATAGACTTGTATGTTATCCATGTTCAAAATCAAAGGGCTCTTATGTGAATAGGGGGTGTTAGAGTAGTATGCATTAGTGTGCTTTAATGTAGTAACTTAAGCTTTTGAAATAGTTTGTTTATGACACACGAGTAATATGTGCATATTTATGCAGGCCTGACATGAACAGATGTAGTTTTAGTGAGGATGAAACCACCAAAGCTCTTTCTTCTCTATATCAAGTGCATTCTCTTGATGCTCAAAGCAACCCGCAAAATATCTCTAGAAGTGTTATGGTGGGAGGAACTGGGTCAACTTTCCAGCATCCTGGTCAACGCCATCTAAATAATGATCTGCATGCTGTGCCTGGTGGGAAGAAAAAAATTGCGAAAGAAATATCAAATTCTTCAAATAAAGACGGCGTTTCTCATCCTTCATATTCTATAAAGAAAAACATGCAGTCATCAGTGAAAAGTAGGAGCTTAAATGATGTAAACAAATCTCCGGTTGTGAGTGAGGCTGATGCTCCAGGGGAGAGACACAAAAATAAGTCGAGGATGCCAGAGTACAATTCTGATAGAGGTTATTTGATCTGCATATTCACCATGCTTAGAAATTCTGTATCAACTGATATATAGGCACTCAAAGACCTGTTAAATTTGTATAATGTTATCTTAATTTCTGAATATTTGTTTACAGGTGATGCAAAGAATATGAAAAGCAGGAGGGATCCTGATCAAGATTGTTCGAGGCCATCCAAGAAAGGTAAGACTGACAAGGTTCATTCTGCTGATAAAGACTGGATTCCAGAACAGAATGGAACCGGTAGGAAGGTCAGTCATAGCTCAAACAACACTATGCCAACCACTTCAGCTGGCAAAGATCGACCTAGACAGAAAGGCCGCTCCTCATCGAGTGACTCCAAATTTAGAAAGGACAGGCCACCAGTTTCTGCTGAGAAGAGAAACGATAAGGGTCAGGGTTCCTTGGATGAGGGGTCCCTGGATTTGGGGAATTATGGTTCCATTGGTAGTGTGAAAAAGAGGAAATTGAAGGAGTATCAAGATGCTCAAACTCGTAGCACAGGTAATCCTCGCCCACACGAGAGTAGAATTTCTGAGCAGGAGTTCAGTGACTCCAGGAAGGAAAAGAAAGCAAGAAATTCAAGATCTGAAGGCAAAGAATCAAGTGCCAGTAAAGGCAGTGGCAGGACTGACAAAAAAGTTAGTCACACAAAGAACCATAATTTCAGGCAAAATCCTGGGAGCAATCATTCACATAGGAGCATGGATGGAATGGACAATTCAAAGAGGGACTTGGGGTCTGTGCAGGTTTCTGTTGCGGCCACTTCAAGCTCTTCTAAGGTCTCTGGCTCACATAAAACCAAAGCCAACTTCCAGGAAGTGAAAGGCTCCCCTGTGGAATCAGTTTCTTCCTCGCCTTTAAGAATTTTAAGTACAGATAAGTTTTCAAACAGAGAAATTTTGGGGAAAGATGAGCCTCATAATACTGCTGCTGTGGATAGTCCAAGAAGATGCTTAGACGGGGAAGATGATGGTGCAAGTGATCGATCAGAAACGGCCAGGAAGGACAAATCTTTCACCATGGCCCACAGGTCTGATTTTCAGGGCAAGGGTGTTGATCATATGACAGATACTAAGCCTAAAGCTGAAACAAGCAGCCATTATCCCGATAGTGGTGCTGAAACTGTGGCCCTGGAATATCCAGCTGCAGAGCAGATTAAGCATCACGGCGAAGATAGGACTGGTGTTTATTATGCTAACGATAATGTGTCTCATGCAAGGAAAACTGGCACGCAATCAGGTTTGGAGGAAAACAAGCAGGGCTGTAAGTCAGAGCCCCCCAAAGTAAAAGTCAAGAGCTCTAGTTCTCCTAGTCAACTGCCAGATCAGTCTCCTCTGCATGAGGCAAATGGTAGGGATGAAAAAGTTAAGTTGGAGAAGTTCGGACTCAATCCTGACCAGAATGAGAATATTGCTAGCAAGAAAGACCTTACAGTAAAAAATGAAAGTAGGAAAAACGAGAATCACGTAAAGAGGGAGCATGACGTTCAAGAGGTTCGTATTGATGCCCTATGCAAACAGGAACCATTACATGCTCCCAGTAAGAATCAGTTGGCAGACCGTGATACTGGAAGATCTTCAAAGAGGTCTTTTTCGGAAAGACCTGATCAAGAAGTGCTTGGAAAAGGGAAGTCTCAAGTTGAGACTTTGAGTCATTGCCCACGACCAGCCGCTAGTTCCCATAAAGGGAATGGAGATATGGAAGTTGATCCGGCCAAAGTTGATGATGTGTCAAAGCTGCAAAAAAAGCAATTTAAAAAGGCTGATCATATAAATGGAACTCAACAAATTGGATCCAGAAATCCTGCACTTAATGGACACAGGTCCAAGGAGCCCGATGCACCTAGTCCTGTTAGAAAGGATTCATATAGCCATGCTGCTAACAATGCTGTGAGAGAAGCTAAAGATCTTAAGCACCTGGCAGACCGTCTCAAGGTTTTTGCACAGTCCTTTTAGCGTTTAATGTTTTTTCTCTTGGTGCTTGTTTTACTAACTTTAGGCTTATCATACAGAATTCTGGATCCACTCTTGAGAGCACTAATCTATACTTCCAGGCAGCCCTTAAGTTTCTTAATGGAGCCTCTCTGTTAGAATCTGGCAACAACGATAACGCTAAACATAATGAGATGATTCAATCAAAGCAGATGTACAGCAGCACAGCTAAATTGTGCGAGTAAGAACAGTTTTTCCTTGTCACCTTGCTTTAACTTGTTTTAAGGATCATATTATCGTCCTTGTTTCCAATACTGGTATTAAACATTCTTCCTTTTTATATTTAGTTATATACAGGATGTAAACATGATTTCATACCTCATGTGATTGATTTATTGCCTTGTATTTTTCTCATAACACCATCTTGATGTTGATGTTTTACATTTGGTAGGTTTTGTGCCCATGAATATGAAAAATCAAAAGACATGGCTTCAGCTGCTCTGGCCTACAAATGCACAGAGGTGGCATATATGAGGGTAATATATTCTTCGCACACTAGTGCAAGCAGAGATCGGCATGAATTGCAGACAGCCATGCAAATGATTCCTCTTGGTAAGATATCATGTTGTGTTATTTTTACGGTTTCACAATGCAATGATTCTTTCTACCTGAACTCTTCACTTTCCATTTGATTTCGTCCAGGACATCCTACCAAACCATCTGTATCTGATTAGTAAACATATATTATTAATCATAGCTTCGGCATTTGTAAAACTTTATGATATTTTTGTCAAAAAATTATAGCGTCATGCGCATTATGACAGGTTATCCGAACGTAGCCGTTATGACAAAAATTTATATAGCAGAATGATGGATACATTATCTATTTTGTAAGTTAATGTATGAACAAGAGAATAGGAAAGAGACAAATAAAAACAGGAATAAGCTAAGTTAAATTTAGCTCATTTGTTTGCTACTTGCTAACAAGTGGAAAATATGTTTTCCTTTAATCACATGAACGGGCTACTCACCTTGAGATTATGGTGGCAATGAGATGGATATAGATAAAACTCTAATATTTTTCGTTTTGGACCTTGTTTGATTTGTCAGGTGAATCTCCATCATCATCGGCCTCTGATGTTGACAATGTTAACAACCCTACAGCAGCTGACAAAGTTGCCCTATCCAAGAGTGTCAATTCACCCCAGGTTGCTGGAAACCATGTTATTTCCGCACGGAGTCGTCCGAATTTTGTGAGGATACTCAATTATGTAAGTACATAGTTTTTCATAGAAGGATGATATTAATAAAACCCATCCCATTCAAATGTTGGAGGAAATTGTCCTATGAAACTTTAAAAGCTTACTTTGTTTAAGGCATCATATTGGGTAGCATGCCGGCATTGGAATTAATGATGTATCAATTGCAGGCTCAGGATGTGAATTTTGCCATGGAAGCTTCAAGGAAATCACGTAATGCTTTTGCAGTTGCAAAGGCAAGCCTGGGCGTTGGCAAGAATTCAGATGGTATTTCCTCTATCAAGAAAGCCCTTGATTTTAGCTTTCAAGATGTGGAGGGGTTACTACGTTTGGTACGGCTTGCTGTGGAGGCCATTAACCGTTAAAAGGTCCGATTAGTCATGAAATGATTCTAGCCCATTAAGAACACATGTTTCTTTCGTCATGTATAAAACCTCCAGCGACAAAGATTCAGTTATGAAGGGCAGGGTTTTATTATGTTGGATCTTCAATCAGTCTTGCCAACCGATGAAGCCATTACTGTCTCCACCTAGGTGTTTCCTTATGCTGTGAAATCTTTGGCAAGCCTGAGATGGTGTGGAGGCATTCAGAAGTCAGCTTCTGTAAAGCAGATTGTGAGCAACTTTGATACATCAGGATCATTAATTGAAGATATGATTGGTGGATATGGATAGATTTAGAAGTTTTGAAATTAATTGCCATCTTTTGTTCTTCTCATTTTGGAGGGGTTATTATTTTTTCAATCTGTAAATGTGTAAAAGTTGTAACTTCTGGTGAAAGGCAGCCATTGATTTTGCATTGCTTGAGCTGCACTTACTCCTCTTGGTCATCAAGGAGAGTAAGACTAAGGTGAGCATTCCTTTGATTCTTTCGTTTTAATACATGGACATTCATGTTTTCTCTGTAATTGTAGATGCATGTTCTGTTTCCTTAACTTTCATTTCTCAATGGTCATTTTTTACTGATTTGAATCATGACTTATTTGCAGGTTGTCTTCTTGTCTTGTACAATTTTGGGATTAGTGCTAGAACTATATTTTTTTTCTCATTTTCTTGTGGATAGAGAACAATCAGAAAACAATAAAGGAAGGATGTACAGCAAGATTTTTTTAAAGTAGGTCATTTATTTACCAATGGAAAATTTTCTTTTGGTAGTTACTAGTTAGCAAAGTGAATGTGAAAGCATCTCTAACTCTTGATTGCATTTCACCCTTTTTTCCAGAAGCAACGGAGTCGATATGTAAATAAACTTGGTAGAATCAGGTCAGAGACAGCGCAGCTGGTGATTGCCTTATGCGGAAGCCGATAGGTACATTTTCTATCACTTTTGCATGATCTCAAAGTATAACTACTACTTTGTGCAATATTTTAATAGCATAAAAATAATAATTTTCAGATATATTTTATCGTTACTTCAACATTGAAAACTAGACATGACATGAGTATTATTTTATTTTTTTGAATGATGACATGAGTATTATGTTTGTTAGTTTAAATTTGATTATGAAAAGAAATAACATCTAGTTAGAAAACAAGAAGGGAGAAGGATACAAATTCTAAACATATTACGTTTGTGCCAGTGTATGATAGCATCGTATATTCTAGTTAGCACTCTGCTCGAGCTTTTGTGGTAGTTTTGATTCCAATCTCAGAAATGTATTTGTTTGCAGGTTGAGTCACCGAAGCAAATTGAAAATGGAGCTGGAATTTAGCTGGCAAACTCTGTAACTGACCTTAATGGAGTTTTTTTTCTTTCTTCTTCCATTGTCAATAGTATTTAGAATGCAAGTACTATATCTTATCAACAGCTGCTTGGATTGAACATTCAAATTAAATATTAAATTTTGACTCTTCGCCAAGTTGCCAGCATAGCTGAACTTACTTTTTAGAGGAAAAAAAAAATATAATTCTACAATGAACTTTAAAATTTGGACAGTTGGTAATTTTGACTCTTACCATTGGTAATTTGTTCAATTTATTATGGTGTGCAAACCAAGTATGTATATTTTTAGGTTTCAAACACTAGACCTCTTGATTTGATGGAGACATGTGTTATTTTGAGCCTGTTTTGTCCAGCTTTTGTTTTAATTGAAAAAACCACTTTTATTTCTTTTTCTTTTTTCTTTTTAAAAACCTCTTAATAGAATTTTTCATCCGTTATGAGGATCTAAATTGTTTTTTAAAAAACTACTTCAAAAGAGTTGTTTTTATCAACTTATCAGAAAATCAATCTTTTATAACTAACTATTTGAAAAAGAAGATTTCCGTTTAGATAAACGAGTACAACAGCTTTTGCGTTTTATTAAATCTCGAAAAATTAATCTATTATTGAATATCAGATCACTTCTTTTATAGTCCGTAACAAACATGTTATTTGTCTAAGTGCTTTTAAGAAATCACAGCATGTAATTTGTAATTTGACCCCTCTTGTTTTCAACTAACAGCTTGATTTATATGGAATATCGTTAAGAAAATATTAGCAGTTACAATTTGATCAAAAGGAAATACTGAGATTACCATTTGATTTTAAAGCGAAACGATATCTTAACACTAACAGCTTGATTTAACCTATTCATCCAATTACCTAACTAAAAAAGAGCATTGCTAACTAAACACGAAAGGCAGGAACTTTTTTTCAGAACCACTTTAAAGAAATTTCCTTTAAAAAAAAAGGCGGGCATTTAACAAATGCAAAATACATTGTCTCTTGTTTTAATGCACATATTATGCAGTGCAATTTTTTAAAAAATAACAATTTTAATTTATTAAACAATGTTGTGCTAACTATACAAAGCAGTGTGAAATGCATATTCAACACATGAATAAAATTCAACAACACTATTGCACTCTTAATATGGATCCTAATTGGATCTAATTGAGGTGGCAAATGTGTCGGAGATACTTATTAACATTTTCCATTTTTAAGTGGACAATGAAACAATTACATAGAATTTTTACCTTGTGGGACACACGCATAATATGTGTGTGCTCAAACATATTATTTGGAGATCCTCGATTTATTGTTATTTTATCGTTTACATGTATGCGCTTAAACATTTGAGCACAACCTTAAATAAAATTAATTTAAGCACACACATGAATGATAAAATTTAAGGTTAATTATTCTAATTGACCGCGTAATATATGTAATGTCTGAAAAATGGCTCTGTAAAATAAATATAAAAAAAATACATATACTTTAACCTTGTAATTTGAGTTTTTTTTTATATTTTTGACTCTGTAGTATACGCGAAGTGCAAAATAGTTACATAGAGGTTGAATTTTATCATGATTTTTTGCCGACATGATTAAGAAATTAAAAATATGACTTTACGCAAAAAAAAAAAGTTTTCTAACAAAGGACGGATTAATTGAGGATTTTTGTTCCAGGTAATTGTGAATTTCTTAAACCGTTCATAATCAATTTGTCACTTGTTTAAAAACTACAAAACTTCATTTTGAATATTCTTATCATGTCTTAACCATCTTTCTTGAAGGCTAAATTATGGGTTGGAACCACTATTGAATTATTTTTTTAAAATTCATTTGTGGCGTATTCAAACTCTGGAATTAAAAATTTCCTTATCATTCTTTCATTTACTTCTCTACCCTGTCCACTAAAGCAATCTCACACCCCATAAATACGTTTCATTTAGCTCCTATATTTATTGGCAATTTGTCAAATTAAATCTACTTTTTCAGTTTATATATAATAAAAAAAAATTAAAAAAAAAACACTATAAA